>Ga0187864_10000380_pt1 | contig 49583 bp, 43 predicted proteins | sample June2016WEW_11_4_FD_132985 | JGI IMG/M metagenome (GOLD analysis project Ga0187864, IMG submission 132985) | Peatland microbial communities from SPRUCE experiment site at the Marcell Experimental Forest, Minnesota, USA - June2016WEW_11_40 | ecosystem: Environmental > Terrestrial > Soil >...
CGCGGAAATTCTAAAGACGTGCGGGACGGTTTTGTTGCGCCGATTCTTGTTACGGCCTATCGTTTTCTTCTTCCATGTTCGTCTGTGACTTTCATTTGGGTTGCGGGCGAAGCCCGCGTCAGGATCTCCGTGCACTCTGCGGTTCAATTAGACCTTCAGAAACCGCCACCGACCGTTATCAGAGCGTCGTTTTCAAAGCCACCTCCGTCCTGGTCAAATGACCCCACTGAAAAGCATCGCATCCGAGCCGCGCAAATTCTCCTGACCCTCGCCGCCCGCTACAAACCCACGCCGTTTGCCAAGCGGCCACCCGCCGATTCCCCCGGCGACGATTGGCCCCCACCGGTGTTGGAGCCGAAGGTGGGCTGAGCATCCGATCTGGTTCACAGCACTATCGATTTGCCCCTTTAGTCGTTTCTTCAATAAAGGATAAAGGCGATACTTCCTGAAATCGTCCTTTTGAAATTTTCATCGCGTGCGGAAAACTCTCCACACAATCTGAGGGATCGACCCGATCGAACTCAATGGTCTGGAACCCTCGCCGATTCAAGATGCAGGACAATACGCATCGCTCACACTCGCCCCCTGTCGCGGGATCCGTTGCCGACGTGTAGCCATGAAGCAGAACGTTCTTAATTGGCAAAAGTGCCATCAGATCCCTAGCGATGCGCAGAGCCGCGCTACAGATATGGTCTTGATACAAGGCTGCGAACTCCTTCTTCTGCGCCTTCCTTACCGAAACGCGACCGCTCGCCAGTAGGGTTTTCGTCTGCTCGGGGATGGCTTCCGGCCCATTCAAGTACGCAAAGACCTCAACGGCGTCGGGTCCGACGAAAGAATAGATGGCTTTCCGCGCCAGGAGAGGGGAAGCGGCTATCTCGCAATGGTCCATGACCTCATTGAAGGCGTCCTGGTCACCGGCCAGTACTCGCTTTGCCGTGCGCCGGTGTTGTTCCACCGCGGCAGCCTTTGCCCTGAAAGCGGCTAGTGCCTCCTCGTGTCTTTCGCGGTCGCGGATACGAGCCTGCTCAACTTCTCCCTCAAGAGCGGCAATTCGTTCGCGGTCCAACTCCAACAGTTTCATAAATATGTTTGGGCGATAAGACTTGAGTCGTTCGGCGGCGGCGTTCTCCTCGGCCCGCGAATAATCTGGCGGCTGCGGCTTTTGCTGGGCGGCGATGCGCGCCCAGTCGATGGATTTGAGAGGACTGCAATGCAGTTGGATCAGCGAATCGAGCACCCCTTGGTGTTCCTCGACTTCCTTCGCTCCACTCAGGGCCTTCTGCAGCTTTGCGCCACTGATCCCCTGAACGTCACCGATCAACCGGGTTATGGGTGCCAGGGCATCCTGCAGCGCAAAATAGATGGCCATACAAGCCTGGACGTCGGCCATGGCATTGTGCTTATTCTCGAAATCGCGGCCGAAGAAACAGCGATAGGCTGCCCCCAGCTTCATCCAGCGACCGCTATCGCTGATCAGTTTCGATGCCTCTTTCATCGCGCAGTAAAGTTCGCGCTGCGGCAGAGGCAGTCCAGCCCTTTGCGCCGAAAACTGCAGCATCATATAATCGAACGAGATGTTATAGGCGATGATCCGTTCGGCCTGTGACCATAGCGCCAGCACTTCACTCAAGGCCATGCCCAACGGCACACCCAGCCGGCGACAAGAATCCGTCGTGAAACCGTGGATCGCCGTTGCCTCAAGTGGAATGGTCCAGCCGTCGGGTCGAATGACCCGATTGACCTGCGCCACAGGCTGGCGAGAGTCATCACACAAAATGGCGGCGATCTGGACGAGGTAGGGTTGCTCGTGAATCTCAGAGTATTTATTTGGTAATCCTGTCGTTTCTGTGTCGATGAAAAGAATCATTGCATTCTGATCATACCACCTCGTCCGGTCGTGTACCCGCGCTGACGGAGCCACAACGTCGGTGCCGTGTCAAGGGAATTCACGAAAACGTGATTTCAAACTGACGCGCTGCCCAATCACCCATTTTCAGCCGGCTATTGCTTCTCCACCTGCTCGGCAAACTCAACGGCGACTTTCAGCATCGCTTCGTCATCCTCATCCCACGCCCGGTCGCGGCGGGAGTAAACCCGCTTCATGACTTCCCTCGCCTTTTCCATGTTGAAAGGCGCTTGCCCGGCATCGGTCCAGAACGTGAAGCTGGGAATAAAATGCGGCGGCAAAGCGCTGGCGGCCAGATGACTGCAATATCCGATGTAGCTCCCGGTCATGAGCCGGGTGCCGATGGCGGTTTTGGCGTGATCGCCGATCATCGAACCCAGGAATCGACGATCGGTCTCGATTTCCTTGTTGCCGATGCGCATCTTGATCGGGCCGTAGGTGTTCTTCAGGTTGCTCGTGGTTGTGCCGGCTCCCAGGTTCACCCATTCACCAACGTAACTGTGGCCGACAAACCCGTAGTGGGCTTTATTGCTGTAGCCGAGAAAAATGCTGGCGGCCACTTCGCCGCCGACCTTGCACATCGGGCCGATGCTGGTGCTGGAATAGATATATGACTGTGGCGAGATCGTGGAATAGCGTCCGATGTAAACCGGGCCCTCCAGCACGCTGTTGGCGCCGATCGACGCCCCGACGTCGATGACCACCGGACCCTTGCCGGCATCCAGAACGACTCCCGGCGCGATCTTAGCCTCCGGGCTGACGATCACGTCCTGCTCGGCGATGATGTGATACTTTCCCTTCGGAGCGCGAGGCCGATTTTCCATTTGAATCGCATCGGCGACAATCGCTTCCTCATTCCAGTGAACCAGGTCCCAGATATATTCCGGCATTCGCGTCTGATCGGCCCATTGCGGGAGATCCAGCAGCCCAAGCCAGCGGTCGCTCCGCGTCATGGCATCTTCGGCTGAAAGGCCCGGCATCTTCGCATACGCCTGCCTGACCAGGTTCCCTTCGTCCACGGTAACCATCGGATCGGTCGGGCGGGGAAACTGGCTCAGGTGCAATGTCCGCCCGCTGGTGATAAAGGCCGGCTCGTCATCCAGCGGAGTGTTGATCGACGCGGGGATTGAAAGCGTCGGCAGCACGTGCTTGCGGCAATAGCTCACCATCTCGGGACGGACCCACAGGGTCACCCTCAGCGGCTGAACGTGCTGAATTTGTTTTTCCAGGAGCGTGCTGGCGCCGCTGAGCAGCGTGAAAACCGGCCGGTTGATCGAAAGCGGAGCCATCGATCCCCAGCGCGATCCCTCAAAGACCACTAGATGCATGGATAGAATGATACCCAAAAGCGCAGGGGAGATGAACTCATGTGGGCTCTCTCGGCGGCGCGATGCTTCAGTTGTGAGCGGTCTGCAAATGAACAACCGGCGTGGCCGTGGAAGAAAGTGAATCCGGCCCCGCGGCGGGTGTGCCGACCGTCTGAATCTTGGCGTTCTGAGCGGCGTCGCTATCGCCACCCTGGAACACCAGCACGCCAATACAGGCCGCAAAAACCGCGATTGCCGACAAAACCCCCAACTGGACTGCCCTTCGTTTCGAGATCATTTGCTCCAACCTCCGCAATCCCTTGTTGCTATTTAAGTGCTAAGCGAAAGTGCCGAAATTCGATGTGCCGTCCACTCTCGCTCTCCGTCTTTTATCTATAAATCAGAATGAAAAAAACGCAAGAAAAACCATGACAATTTTGATGGCAATTTTGCTTGCGTCTTTAGTCCATTTTTGTCGCACCGATTAGAAGCAATGTGTCGTAAAGCATTTCCATATATGGCGTTGCGATAGACATGCTGCGTGCCACCTTCAGCGGATTACCAATGATGGCCTCGACTTCCATCGGTCGGTGCATGAGCCGGTCAATCTGCATGCTGGTTTTATACGCCCCCATTGTTTGCGTATGCTGAATCTTCTCTTCGATGACGGTTAAGTTGAAGCGAACGCCAAGCGGCTGAGCGGCGGCGATCACCTCCTGCATCAGATGGCGCGCGAGCCTTAATCCGTGTTCGTTTCCGACGATTTGGTCGGTCGTCAGATCCAGCGCCGCCCCCAGGCCGTTGAACGGTACGTTCCACACCAGCTTGTCCCAGCGCCCGAACGTCAAATCCTCGAGCACTTCGCATTTCACCTGGCTGCTGTTGAACAGTTCGGCGATTTTTTTGGCCCGCTGGCTGACGATCCCAAACGGCTCGCCCAGACGAATCACGCCATGATCGGTATGAAAAATCTCGCCGGGATTCGGCCGGTTAATGCAAACGAACGCCATTCCTCCAAGGACTCGCTCCCGGCCAAACAACTCCGCCAGAAGTTCCTCGTTGCCCAGGCCATTCTGCAACGTCAGGATGACGGAATCCGGCTTGAGGACCGGACCGGCCAATTCGCGAAGGCGGCCGTTGGCCGTGGTCTTGAGCGTAACGATCACCAGATCGGCTTTGGGCAATTGGCGCGGATCGTCGTAGGCGTGGATTTGACTCGGCAGCAGCGAGAAATCCCCATCTAGGCTGTGAATGATCATGCCCGATTGGCGAATGTGACGGCAATCCGCGCGGGTCAGCAGGTGAACCCGATGGCCGCGCTGCGCCAGCCGCGCGCCGTAATAGCCCCCCACCGCCCCCGCCCCGATGACGGCGATCACCGGATCGGACAGGCTCATGGCGATTTCTCCCGCTGGGCAACCATCGCGGCGACAAGGCCGTCGAGGTCGAATTTCCTCGCCTCAGCCGCCGGTTCAAGACCGGCTTCCCGCAGAGTTTGCGTGGTGATGGGGCCGATGCTGGCCAGCTTTGTCCGGGTGAGTTTCCGCCGGTAATCCGGACCGAGCAGATCGACAAGATTCCTTACGGTGCTGCTGCTGGTGAAGGTAATCCAGTTGATCCGGCCGGCATCGAGCGCTTCCAGCAAACCCGCGGGCAATTCCCTCGCCGCTCGAGTCTCATAGAGCGGGACATCCAACACCTCCGCGGCGCCTGCGTGGAGAAGTCGCTGGCGCAGGAGCGGCCGGGCGATATCCGCTCTGAGCAGCAGAAACCGCCGCCCCGCTATGGCATTCCGCTGGGCGAGTTCATCGGCCAACGCTTCGGCCACGAATGTTTTGGGGCATAAATCAACTTTCAGGCACAACTCGCGTTCGACGGCCTGGGCGGTCGCGTCGCCGATGGCGGCGATTTTCGCGTTGGCGAACAGGCGGGCGTCGAGTCCGAGGGCGAGCAATCGCCGCCTCGCCGCCGCCACGCCGTTGGCGCTGGTGAAGCAGACCCAATCGAAACTTCCAGCCGATTCGATGGCCGCATCCACCGGCTTGAGGTCCGCCGGCTCATGCAACTCAATCGTCGGCGCTTCGATCACCGCGGCCCCCAATTCCTCGAGGCGAAGCGAAAGCTCGCTGGCCTGATGGCGCGATCGGGTGACAACCACGGTTTGGCCAAACAGTGCGCGCTTCTCAAGCCACGACAGCGCGTTTCGCAGTTCGACAACTTTGCCGATGACCGTCATCGCCGGAGGCTGCAAATTTGCCTCGGCCACATCCTGGGCCAGACGCGACACGGTGGATACGACCGTTTTTTGCGAGGGCATCGTGCCCCATTGGATCGTGGCGGCCGGCGTGTCCGGAGCCATGCCGCTATCGATCAATCGCCCGCAAATCCGCGCCAGCGATTTCACGCCCATGTAAAACGCCAGGCAGGGCAGCTTGGCGATGACCTCCCATTGAATATCGCTGGCAGGGCCCGGCTCGCGGGCTTGGGTTTGTTCATCGCGGTATTCGTCTTCCTTCTCATGCCCCGTGATTAACGTGAAACTGGAATTGAAATCACGATGGGTAACGGGAATGCCGGCATAGGCCGGCGCCGCGATCGCCGCGGTAATGCCGGGAACGACTTCGAATCGAATCCCCGCCTCGGCCAGCGCCTGGCATTCCTCCCCACCCCTGCCGAAAACAAACGGATCTCCCCCTTTGAGCCGAACGACGCGCTTGCCGGCTCGCGCCTTGTCGATCAGCAGCGCGTTAATCTGTTCCTGCGGCATCGAATGTGCCGCGGCTTTCTTCCCGACATAAATGGCCTCGGCCCGCGGGCAATAACTCAGCAGGCGTGGGTTGGACAGCAAATCGTAAACGACGACATCGGCTTGTTCCAATAATCTCGCCCCGCGCACGGTGATCAGCCCGGGATCTCCCGGTCCCGCACCGACCAGATACACGATTCCAGGCAATTGGGACGATTTCACGGCGCCGCCCATTCTCCAAGCAAGATAGATAACCTTTTCCGCCTATCTGGCCGATGAGCCTACAGGATTTTTGATGTTGACGCAGCAGCGTGGCTCGTCAACAGGCCGGAAAAAAAAGGAGCGTCGCCCATGGTTGCACTGCTGAAAATGCCTGCCCATCTGTCGGAAGAGTCCTGGGCGGACCGGCGGATGTTCCCACGCAAGGAATTTCACGCAACCGTACTGGGCCACCGGCTCGATCACACCATCGAAGCCCGCCAGATGCCCCGCCTCAGTCTCATGCTCCGGGATTTGTCCCTGGGCGGCCTCTCGGCCATTTCCGATCGACCGCTGAGCCGAGGCGAACATCTCACCGTCAACTTCCCGCAAGAGGGCATGCTGCGTGGCTGGGATGCCTTCGGCCGTGTCCTACGCTGCGATCCCAGCGCCATGGGATATCGCGTCGCGCTGGAATTCGATCCACTTCCGGCGGCGTGAGCAGATTTCCTATTTCCTATTTCCTATTGAATGAAGACGCAATTGCGTGCCCCCTCTTCCAATAGGCAATTGGAAATAGGCAATCGCCGCTTACAATCCCCCCATGGCCGAATCGCGGCAGCATTTCAATCCGGATGATTTCCAGATGTCCATCGGCGATCATCTGGAAGAGTTGCGCCGCAGAATCCTCCTGGGTTTGTTCGGCCTGATCCCCGCGGCTTTGGTTTGCCTCATCTTCGGGCAGCAATTCTTGGCGCTGCTGTGCAGGCCGCTCACCACCGCCCTTCAGAAATATGACATCAGCCCGCAGGTTTACACCGATGAGCTGGCCGATGGGTTCATGGTTTACATCAAGCTGAGCCTGATCGCCGCCGTTGTCATCGCCGGGCCGTGGATCATTTATCAGCTCTGGCAATTCGTCAGCGCCGGACTGTATCCCAGCGAGCGCCGCTACGTCACGAAATACGTTCCTCTGAGCATCGCGCTGCTGTTCTGCGGATTGGCGTTCGTCTATTTCCTGGTCCTTCCCCTGTCCCTGCAATTCTTCATCAGCTTCACCGCCGACCTCCCGCTGCGGATGCCGCTGGTGCATCAAGCCCACGCCACCGCCGCGACCCAGCCGACGTTCGTCCAGGCGGTCGCGGGCAATCCAGGCCATCCCGCCGATCTGCAAATGTGGTTCGACACCACCCAGAACCGCCTGAAAATGTTCATCGGCAACAAGGTCCGCGTGATTCCGTTCGGCCCGGACAATCTCGTCGGGACGCATTTCACGCTGCCCGATTATCTCGATTTGGTTTTGCAGCTTTTGCTGACGTTCGGCCTGGCATTTCAGTTGCCCCTGGTGGTCATGGCGCTGGCCCGCATCGGCATCGTCGAGGTATCAACGCTCAGGAGATTGCGGCGTTATATTTACCTGGGGCTTTCCATGCTCGCCGCCGCACTGGCCCCCGGCGACGTGGTCACTGCCACCATCGCCCTGCTTGTGCCGCTGATTCTGTTGTACGAGCTGGGGATTTTCCTGGCCAAGATGCAGCCGAAGACTTCCACGGGGAGGTAACCACCGAAATGGCGTTGCCCTTGCTTATCCCACCCTCACACCGCCCTGCGGCGGCGCATCAGCAGACCGGCAGCGCCGAGCAGCAGCGAGATTGAGGCCGGCTCGGGCACTATGCCGGGTGTTATGTCGAAATGTTTCTTGTCGATGCTGCCGAGAGTCAGCGTAGGAAGAGACGAGGTCTGGGCAAATAGCTCATTGTCCAAGGCGACAGACGCCCCGGTAACCTTGCCGGTCAGGTCGGCGGCCGCCAGGGCGGCGTCGAGATTGAAGCTGGCCGTGATGTCCCAGATGCCGATCCCGGTGACACCCGCCGATTTGATCGTGACGTCGCCCTGCGAGGCGATCGTGTCAGCCGTTCCAACCTGGATGACCGCGTCGCTTGTGAACTTCGGGAGCACCACAATCGGAGTGGCAAGCGGCACGTCGTTGACGGACGTGATTTGCACATCATTGAATAGCAGCGTTGCCTCGACAGTCGTGGCAGTGGCGGGAGTCTCGTTGGAATCCGGGCCCAGAACTCTCCAGGCGCCGCCCTCGTCGAAGTTCAGCGAATGAATCGCCCCTGACGGGGAGGTGGGGGCGATGTCCATGATCAGCTTGCCATCTTGCAACTCAAACTGGCCGTCGGCGACCAGCACCGAGAAGGTGAGGGACGGGAATGTTAAGTTGTCGCTGCCTGGAGGAGACAGGACCGGAGCGCCGAACAATCCGGTCGGCGTCGAACTGACCGGAGGGGGCCCGACGATTTGGGAATCAAATTCGTTGATGTTCGTGTAACTGATGTTCGGACCGATCTGATTGAGATAAAGGGACGCATGGGCCGCGCCGGCCAGAACGAACAAGGGAACGGAACCCAATAGCGCTGACAAGGAACGATGCAAGGTAGTCATGGTGTGTCTCGCCTCCAAAATCGCCGCACGAAAAAGGTTTTGCGGCATTCCGCCATCTAAGCAATAATCATTAAACACACTGTCGCATCTTTCTCCAGGAAGCCGACAGGCACTTCATTCATCAAGAGCGTACAAATCCCGGTAGAACAAAGAGTAACTTAGATCAAACTCGTCAGGGATCAAGTTAAATCTGCACAATTTTTTCAGAATTTTGCTTACCTAAAAGCGACTTTAATAGGTCGATATGCGACATAATAGACCCGGATTTCGCGCTTGGGCATCTTGGGGTTTTGTTTTGATAGTGGCATCGCGGAGGCCCCTCGCCCTGAACCTTGGGAAAAGTCGGCCTCCAAACTCGAAAAAGTTCTTGACGACTGAAGGGGCGGGAGGGACCCGATTTGACAGGAACTTGATGTGAGGGGAACGAAAAAAAGGAACGCCGCTTTGACCCAAGCGGCGTCCCCGCATCATCTCTTGATCCGCATTTTCTCTCTGCTCGATGGCTACGGCAACGAAATCGTCTGCCCCACGCGCAGGGCGCTGGGGGTCAGGCCGGGATTGGCATCGGCAATCTCACGCCACTTCTTGCCGTCGCCGTAGTGCGTCGCGGCAATTTGCCAGAGCGTGTCCCCTTTTTTTATCGTGTAGCTGTTGCTCGACGCCGGGCTGGCCAGGGGCGTGGAAGTTGACAGGGCCGGATCCGGCGCGGCCATCGGGGCCGGCGCGGAATAGGCCGCCGGCGCCGGCGCCACGTTCAACGCGGCGGAATCCGTTGTCGCCGGCTTGGGCTGCTGTTGGCAGCCGGCGGCGATCAGAACTGACAGGGCAATGGCGGGAATGGTGAATTTCACGTGGGGCTCCTTGCTCAAATGACTCTCACGGCCAAGCCACCACCGGGCCTGGACCGTCCATCGTTTTATCGGACGGATTCGTTCTCCAGCATTAAAATCCTTTATTGCGATGGGCCGCGACGGCCCTAATATCCAAGACATGCTTCGCGAGCTGCTGGTCCTTGCCCTGGTCATGATCGCCATCGCCCTGGTCTTTGCCGGGGCGGGGATCGTGATCATGGCCCTGATGCTTCTGCGCCCGCCGCGGATGAAGGATGCCCGGGCTATTTTTCTGCTTCAGCGCCTTTCGCCCGCCGATCTGGGAATGGAATTTGAAGACGTGTCATTCCAGGTCATCGATCAATCGGACGGAGGGAAACTGACCATTGCCGGCTGGTGGATTGCCAATCCCGATGCCCGCGGCCGATGTGCCGTGATTCTCCACGGATATTCGGACGCCAAGGTGGGCGGGATCGCCTGGGCGCCGCTGCTGCGCGAGCTAGGCTTTGCGATCCTGGCGATCGATCTGCGCGCCCACGGCGAAAGCGGCGGCGTTTATTCCACGGCCGGATACTGGGAGCGCCACGATGTGAACCAGGTGATCGATCAATTGAAAGCGGCGCGGCCGGCCCAGACCCGTCAAATCCTGCTCTTTGGCATCAGCCTCGGCGCCGCGACGGCGGCGGCGACGGCGATCCTGCGAAACGATCTGTGGGCCGTGATTCTGGAATGTCCTTTTTCGGACTTCCACCACGCGGCGGCAAACCAGGCGGATCGCATCGGAACGCCGGGAACATTATTCCAGGACGCGGCGTATCTTCTGGCGAAGCGGATTTCCCGCGCCGACTTTGACGCGGTTCGGCCGACGGACACGATTCCGAGAATCCCCTGCCCCCTGATGGTCATCCAATCGTGCGACGACCCATTTCTGTCCGCGGAGGACCTGGCGGCCGTGCGGCAGGCCGTGGAATCGCGTTCAACCGGGCAAGGCCCCAGCATTTGCTGGGCATTGCCGGATACGCACCATGTCGTGGGAATCCGGGAAAACCCGGAGGAATACCGCCGGCGAATTGAAGATTTCCTCTCCAAAGTCTTGGACAACACGGTCGAGGTATGCGAAAAGTAGGGATTCTGGAGTGGAAGCCTTGACGCCGATTCAACAGCTCAAAAGTGATTTCCCGCGGCACACGCGCCGGAAGGGCGAGGATTATTACCGTCGCAACCTGGTGCAGATTGTGGACGGCGAGCCGGGCCGCATCAGCGCCCGCGTGCAGGGAACCGCCCTGTACAACGTGAGCGTCGGATGGGATGACGTGGAATATCATTATCACTGCTCATGCCCGTACTTTGTGCAAGAGGGCGAGCCGTGCAAGCACCTCTGGGCAACTCTGCTGGCGGCGGATGCCAAGGGAATTCTTCCCGACGATGTTGAAGCTGCCGACGACCTTGCGGATGAAGCCGAGGAGGAAGAGTTCGTCCGCGAAGTCCAGACGCTCAAGATCGGCCATCGGGAGGTTCAGTTTCTTCGGTTTCGCGAAAACCAGCGCCCGGCCAACGCCAAGCCGCAGCGGCACGCCGTCTGGCGCCGGCGCCTGACGGAAATGCGTTCGAACTGGACGTGGCGAAATGAACCCGCGGCGAGCGGCTGGCCGGCGAACAAGCAGATCGTCTATGTCATCGAGGCCGAGGCGTCGAACGAGGCGGGCGAACTTGCCATTCAACTGGGTTCCCGACTGGCGAGCAAGCCCGGCGAAATCAAGCGGCTTCGCCTGCGATCCGATCAGATCCACCAGCTCCCCGAGGCGATCGACCGGGATTTGATCGGCCTTCTCGTCGGCGTCGGCAACGGCGAGGATTTCGAATATGACATCCGCGAAATTGACTCGCGTCTCTGGCTCCGAGGCGGGCATCACGACCTGGTCCGCAGGATGTGTCAGACCGGCCGCTGCGTGCTGCGAAGCGGCCCAGACCACGGAAAAATCCAGCCGATTCAATGGGACGACAGCGAGCCCTGGCGGCTTCATCTGGCTGTTCTGCCCGACGGGTCAAAGCAAGTTTATCGATTGGAGGGCACGCTGCGGCGCGGGGGGGAGCGCATGGGCATTGCCGATCCGACCTTGATCGTCGCGGGCGGCCCAATATTCATCGGCGACAAGGCCGCGGCATTTGAAGATGACGGCGCATTCCCATTCGCCCATCTCCTGGCCCGGGAACAGGGCCTTGAAGTGCCGATCGAACAAGGCGACGACCTGGTGCAGGAATTGCTTCAGTTTCCGCGCCTCCCCCGGCTCGATCTCCCCCCGGACATGGGAATCACCGAATCGCGACCAACGCCCCGGCCAAGGCTGGTGCTGACGCCGCCCTCCGGAGCGCGCAGCGGCGGCGAGGCGGACCGCCTGCTCTGCAAACTTTCGTTCGACTACGATGAAACCAACATTGGGCGTGAGCAGACGGGTCCGGCCGTTTTTGACTCGGGCGGCCGACGAATCATTTATCGAGACCCGGCATTCGAAGCCCAAGCCGTTGCCCGACTGCGCGAGCTGGGATTCCGCCCCGACAACGACTTTGGCGGAATCGCTGGCGAGTTCCGCCTTTTGCCGCGCCGGCTGCCGGCGGTGGTCGCGGCCCTGACCAGCCAGCAGTGGCACGTGGAAGTCAGCGGCAAGGTTTATCGTCAGCCGGGCAAGATTCGCATGGCGGTTTCATCCGGCATCGACTGGTTCGAGCTGGACGGCGCCGCCGAATTTGAAGGCGTCAGCGTGAGGCTTCCAAGGCTGCTGCAAGCGATCCGCAAGGGCGAGACGACGATCGTCCTGGACGATGGCACGGTCGGAATCCTTCCGGAGCAATGGCTGAATCGCTACGGGCTGCTGGCGGCGGTGGCGGGAGTCAAGGATGACACGATTCAATTCACGCGCGGGCAGGTCGGGCTGCTGGATGCGCTGCTGGCGGGGATGCCGCCCGCCGACGTTGATGAAACTTATGCGCGGGCGCGCGATGAGCTGCGCCGCTTCGACGGCATCCAGCCGATCGAGCCTCCTGCGTCTTTTGTCGGTTCGCTTCGTCCCTACCAGCGCGACGGCCTGGGTTGGTTCGAATTCCTTCGGACGTTCGGCCTCAACGGTTGCCTGGCCGACGACATGGGCCTCGGCAAAACGGTTCAGGTCCTGGCGCTGATCGAGCAGCGGAGGCTTCTGCGGCAATCGGAACGGGCCGGCGGCGGCCGGCCTGCCGGGCCTTCGCTGGTCGTGGTGCCGCGCTCGCTGGTATTCAACTGGCGCCAGGAAGCGGCGAAATTCACGCCCCAGCTTCGCATTTTGGATCATGCGGCGGCGGACCGGCTCAAGAGCACGGATCATTTTCAGGATTTCGACGTGATCCTCACGACCTACGGCACGCTTCGCAACGACGTCGCCCAATGGAAGGACTTCAGCTTTGACTACGTCATCCTCGACGAAGCCCAGGCGATCAAGAACGCCGCCAGTGAATCGGCCAAGGCGGCTCGGCTTTTGCGCGCCAACCATCGGCTGGTGCTGTCGGGCACGCCGGTGCAGAACCATCTCGGTGAATTGTGGAGCCTGCTGGAATTCCTGAATCCCGGGATGCTCGGCGCGTCGAGCGCCTTTGCCTCGTTGACCCTCTCCGCCGACCGCGCCGTCAGCGCCGAGACCCGCCAATTGCTGGCCCAGGCCCTGCGGCCGTTCATCCTGCGGCGAACCAAGGAACAGGTCGCCCGCGATCTGCCCGAGAAATTCGAGCAGACGATCTTCTGCGAATTGGATAAAGGGCAGCGAGCGCTCTACGACGAATTGAAAGAGCACTATCGCCAAGCCCTCCTCGGCCGCATCGAGAAGGAAGGATTGGGCAAGAGCAAACTTCAAATCCTCGAAGCGCTGTTGCGTTTGCGGCAGGCGGCTTGCCATCCGGGGCTGCTCAACAAATCCCGCATTGACGAGGCGAGCGCCAAGCTCGACACGCTTCTGCCCCGCCTGGCCGAAATCGCCGATGAAGGACACAAGGCCATCGTCTTTTCGCAATTCACGAGCTTCCTGGCCATCGTCCGCAAGGAACTCGACGAGCAGGGGGTCGTGTATGAATATCTCGACGGCAAGACGCGCGACCGCCAGCAATGCGTCGATCGATTCCAGAACGACGCGGATTGCAAGCTGTTCCTGGTCAGTCTGAAGGCCGGCGGGCTGGGATTGAACCTGACCGCGGCGCAATATGTATTTCTTCTGGACCCGTGGTGGAACCCGGCCGTCGAGGCGCAGGCCATCGACCGCGCCCACCGCATCGGCCAAACGCAGCAAGTCTTCGCCTATCGCCTGATCGCCAAGGATACCGTCGAGGAGAAGGTGCTGAAGCTCCAGCAGAGCAAGCGCGATTTGGCCGATGCGATCATCAACGCCGACAATGCGCTGATCAGCAAGCTCGGACGAGACGATCTGGAACTGCTCCTGTCATGAGCCAACCATTGGACATCAATCAAGCGCTGAAGACCGCGACGAAGCATCATCGCAGCGGTCGGCTCAAGGAAGCGGAGCGAATCTATCTGCGAATCCTGAAGCGCAATCCGAATCACGCGGATGCCCTGCACCTGCTGGGCATTCTTGCGACCCAGACGGGCGAACCGGACGTCGCGGTGGAGTTGATCAACCGCGCCATCGCCGTCAAGCCGGCCGTCGCCGATTTTTACGACGATTTGGGACACGCGCTGGTCGTTCTGGGCCGCCACGAGGAGGCCATCACCGCTCACCGGAAGGCCATCGCGCTGAATCCTCGTTCCGTTCGGTCCTATCATTTGCTGGGCATTCTGCTGGGCGACCTGGGACGATTCGACGAGGCGATTACAACCTATCAAAGCGCTCTTCAACTCGACCCGAATGATGCCGACCTCAACAACAATCTGGGCTACGCCTATTTCGCGCGCGACCGGTTGGATGAGGCGCTGGCGTCGATGACGGAGGCGGCGCGCCTGCGGCCGAATTCGGCGCGGATTGAAATGAACCTCGGCCATGTCTGGCTGGCCCGGGCGGAACACGGCAACGCCATGTCCTGCTTCAACCGCGCTTTGGCGCTGGAATCGAAATCCTCCGAGTGGTTGAGCATGCGCATCATGGCGATGCACTATGACCCGGCGTATGACGGGGCGGCGCTGCTGAAGGCGGCGCGGGAGTGGAACGATTTGATCGCCGAGCCTTTGCGCCAATCCATCCGCTCGCATCCCAACGATCGCGGGCCGGATCGCAAGCTGCGCATCGGTTATGTGTCGTCGGATTTCCGGCATCACGTCGTGGGCCAGTGCATTTTGCCGCTGTTGGCGAATCACGACCGCGGGCAATTTGAAATCCACTGCTATGCGAGCATGCCGGGGGAGGATGCCGTCACGGCCCAGCTTCGCCAGCACGCCGCGGGATGGCGCAATATCCACCGGGTCAGCGACGAAAAGGCGGCGGAGATGATCCGCGCCGACCGCATCGATATCCTGGTTGATTTAGGCCTGCATTCCCAAGGCAATCGGCTGCCGATTTTTGCGCGAAAGCCCGCGCCGATTCAGGCGACCTATCTGGGCTATTGCTCGACGTCAGGGCTCTGGGCGATGGACTATCGTTTGTCTGATCCGTACGTCGATCCGCCGGAAGTTGATCCGTCGGATTACAGCGAACGGACGATTCGCCTGCCGCGAACGCATCTCTGTTACGAGCCAAGGCAGGAAACGCCCCCGGTCGCGCCCGTGCCGGCGCTTTCCGCGGGCCACATCACTTTCGGGTGCCTGAACAATTTCAGCAAGTGCTCGTCGGCGGCGCTGGATTTATGGACGCGGATTCTGCTGGCGACGCCTGAGTCGCGGCTGATTCTGCACGCCAAGCCCGGACAACACCTCGACCTCGTGCGAGAGCGCTTCGAGCGCGGCGGCGTTTCGCCGGAGCGGCTGGAATTCCTGGGACGGCAGGATTGGCCGCAATATGTGCAAACCTATGCGCGCATGGACATCGCGCTCGACCCGTTTCCCTACAACGGAGGAATCACCACCTGCGACGCCCTATGGATGGGCGTCCCCGTCATCACGCTGTCCGGCCAAACAGCGATCGGGCGGGTTGGCCGAAGCATCTTGTCGAATGCGGGTCTGCCGGAGTTGATCGCGCGGACGCCCCAAGAGTACGTCCGTCTTGCCGTTGAATTGGCCAACAATCTCGATCGGCTGAAACAACTTCGCGCGGAACTTCGGCCGCGGTTGCTCGCCTCGCCGCTGAAGGACCCGCAACAACTGACGCGCGACATCGAAGCGTTCTTCCGCGACGCCTGGCGAACTTTCACCGCCTCCTCGCCGCCGGGGTGAGGGCCTTATTCTCGTTGCGATGACTCAAGAACCCCAAACCATCTCGCAAGCTCTGCGGAGGGCCGTGGATCACCAGCATCATGGCCGGCTGGCCGAGGCGGCGCAGATTTATCGCGCGATCCTTGCCCAGCACCCCAATCACGCCGATACCCTGCATCTTCTGGGCATCATTGCCGTGATGACGGCGCAACCGGAACAGGCGGTCGAACTCATCGGCCGGGCGATCGCCGTCAATCCGTCGGTGGCGGGTTACCATACGGACCTGGGCATCGCCCTTGCCACCCTGGGCCGCAAAGAGGACGCCATCGCCGCGCATCGGAAAGCCCTCGAGCTGGACCCCCGTCTCTTCAACGCCCGTCACAACCTCGGGAGCGTGCTGACCTCCATCGGTCAATATGACGAGGCGATTTCATCATTTGAAATCGCCGCCCAACTCAAGCCGGACGACCCCAACACGCACAATTGCCTTGGCGTCGCCCTTTTGCTGAGCCAAAGGCTGGATGAAGCGTTCGCGGAATTCGAGGAGGCAAAGCGGCTCTCCCCGAATTCCCCGCATGTTTTCATGCACCTCGGCCACGCCCATTTGGAGTGCGCCCAGCACGATGAAGCGCTGGCCTGCTTCGACCGCGCCCTGGCGCTGGGGCCGCCGGTGGCCAACCGTCTCAGCACAAAAATTTTCGCGATGCACTGTCATCCGGGATACGACTCCTTGGCGATCCTGAAATCGGCCAAGCAATGGGAAGCCCTGGTCACGGCTCCGCTGCCCCGGCCCATCCCCCCGCATCCAAACGATCGCACGGTCGATCGCAAGCTGCGGATCGGCTACGTGTCGCCGGATTTCCGGAATCATCCGGTGGGCCGGTGTATCTTGCCGCTGCTCTCTCATCACGATCGCGGGCAATTTGAAATCTACTGCTATTCGAGCGCAGCTCAGGAGGACTCCACGACGGCGATGCTTCGCCAATGCGCCGACGGCTGGCGAGACATCTGCCCATTGCCGGACGAACGCGTCGCCGAGATGATCCGCAACGACCGCATCGATATTTTGGTCGATTTGGCGCTGCATACGGTGGGACATCGGCTGTCGGTTTTCGCGCGCAAGCCGGCGCCGGTGCAGATCAGCTATCTGGGCTATTGTTCGACGACGGGATTGAGCGCGATGGATTACCGCCTGTCGGACCCTTACGTCGATCCGCCGGAGGTTGATCTGTCCGTTTACTGCGAACAGACGATTCGCCTGCCGCGGAATTACCTGTGTTATGCCCCGATGGGCGATGCCCCGGAGGTTTCACCGCCGCCCTGCCTGAGCGGCGGCGCCATCACCTTCGGCTGTCTGAACAATTTCATGAAATGCTCGGCGGTGTCCCTGGACCTATGGGCCCGGATTCTTCTGTCGGTTCCAAAGTCGCGGCTGATTTTGCACGCCAAGCCGGGACGGCATCTCGATCGGGTGCGGGAGCGGTTCGAGCGCGGCGGAGTGTCGCCGTCTCGATTGGAATTCGTCGGAAAACAGGATTGGCCGCAATACATTCAAACCTACGCGCGGATCGACATTGCTCTTGACCCGTTCCCATACAACGGAGGAATCACCACCTGCGAGGCCCTGTGGATGGGCGTCCCCGTCATCACGCTGTCCGGCAAAACCGCCGTCGGACGGGTTGGCCGAAGCATCTTGTCGAATGTGGGTCTGCCCGAAATGATCGCGCCGTCGCCGGAGCAGTACCTGCAACTGGCCGTGGACCTGGCGAACAACCACGATCGGCTGAAGCAACTTCGCGCGGAACTGAGGCCGCGATTACAGGGCTCGCCGCTGATGGATGGACCGCAACTGGCGCGGGACATCGAGTCCGTCTATCGAAATGCCTGGCGACAATTTTGCACGGGCTAGCGCATGCGAATCCTCGGCATCGATCCCGGCTTGCAGATCACCGGCTACGGCGTGGTCGATTTTGACGTGGCCAAACCAAGAATCGTCGATGGCGGCGTGATTCGCTTTCCCGCCAAGACTTCGCTCGCCCATCGCCTGCTTGAACTGGAGAAAGAGCTGAACGAATTATTCGACGAACACAAGCCGGATATTTGCGCCGTTGAACAACTGTACGCGCATTACAAGCATCCGCGAACCGCGATCCTCATGGGCCACGCCCGCGGCGTCATTCTTCTGGCCGCCCAGCGGCGAAGCATCCGAATCGAGCAGTTCTCGGCCAATCGCATCAAGAAATCGGTCGTCGGCTACGGCCACGCGGGGAAGATGCAGGTGCAGCGTGCGATTCAGCAGGTTTTCAGGTTGAAGGCGTTGCCGCAGCCGCCGGACGTGGCCGATGCCCTGGCGGTGGCGCTGTGCTGCGGGCGATATGCGGCGTGGCAACGAGAGCCGGGCATGAGGTGATCTCCGACTCCCCGCTGCGCCGGTGGCGCTCTCATTTGACGGTCGAGCAGGCGATATTCGGGCTGGCTGGATTCACGTCGATCTTGCGGTCTTTCGGCGAAACGACGAGGTCCATATCTTCCATCGGAATTGCCCCAAGGAGGACCTGATCTCCGAATACCAGTGCGCCGCCGAGACCGACACGATTCTTAAAGCGAATTTCGATCGGCCCCATATAGGGCACCAGCTTCCTGCTGCCGTCGGCGACGGTGACTTCTTTCTGATCGTACTGCTCGAGGCGAAGCTGGACGGCGACATGCTGCGGAATGCACAAGTGGATCGCGCCCGTGTCGGCAAGGGCCTCGACCTGAAGGGGCTGCTGGTCGGGATATCGAGGATTGCAAAGTGTGAGCGTCGTCATGACAAGTCCCATTCGAGTTCATTATAGTCTCTCGGCGATGAGCGGAATAGACGCGGACGACTGTCGTTCCGTTAGATTGTCGCGGGAAATGCATTAGGATAGCGAGCGATGATCTCGGAAATCACCGGAGAATTGCGGCGGGTGCAGCAGGATCGGGTGCAGCTCGCCTGCGGTAGCGTCACTTATGAAATCCTCGTGCCCGCGTCCGACATCCCGGAATTGCAGGCCGCCCTCGGCCAGCAAATCACCTTTCACACGATATTCGATCTGGAAGGCGACGCGACGCGCGGCGGGCTGACGCCGCGGCTCATCGGGTTCCTGCGAAGCGAAGACAAGCGGTTTTTCCAACTCTTCATCACGGTCAAGGGCATCGGCCCCAAGCGCGCCCTGCGGGCGCTGGTCGAGCCCACGGGGCAGATCGCCGGGGCAATCGAATCCAAAAACACGCGGTTTCTGGTGGCATTGCCCGAAATCGGCAAGCGCACGGCCGAGCAGATCGTCGCGGAATTGGCCGGGAAGGTCACGGAATTTGCCCTCGCCTCCGCCCCGCGCCATCCGGCGGCGGCGAGCCATACAATGGGTGAGATCGAAGCGATCGAAGGGGCCGTCCAATTGGGCATCGCCCGCCTGGAGGCGGAGCGACTGCTGGATCGCGCCAAGCAGGCCGATCCCCAGAACGCGGCCCCCGAATCGCTCCTTCGCGAAATGCTGCGCCTGCGCAGCGCTCGCGCTTAACAGCGTCGGCGCTTAACAATAGACGACGGATTGACCCCATGCCTACAAACGGCTTTCGATTGTTCAAGGTCTTCGGGATTACCGTTTATCTCCACTGGTCGTGGTTTCTGATCGCCGTCTACGAGTTGCAATCGCGCAAAGGCGCTTATCAATCGTTCGGCTGGAACGTCGCGGAATTGCTTTCGCTTTTCGGGATCGTGTTGATGCACGAGTTCGGCCATGCCCTGGCGTGCCGATCGGTCGGCGGCATGGCGGAGCGGATCGTGCTCTGGCCATTCGGCGGCGTCGCATACGTCAGCCCCCCGATGCGGCCAGGGGCTTGGCTCTGGAGCATCGTTGCCGGACCGCTGGTGAACGTCATCCTCGTGCCGGTGACGCTTGGGTTGATGTATCTGCCCGGAACTTCCGATCTGAAAAACTTTTTTACGATGATCGCCGAGATCAACCTGGGATTGCTGATTTTCAACATGCTGCCGATCTATCCGCTGGATGGCGGAAAGATTTTGTGGTCGCTGCTGTGGTTCGTGATGGGCATGGGACGCTCGCTGATGGTCGCCAGTGTGATCGGCATGGCGGGCGCCGGCGCACTGGTATTGGTCGCAATGTACTTTGGCGAGATATGGCTGGTAGCCATTTCCCTGTTCGTCGTGTTCCAGGCGTTTGTCGGATTCAAGAACGCCCAAATGCTCCGTCGCCGGGAGACGCTGCCCCGCCGATCGGGCGTTGCCTGCCCCGCCTGCGGGGCCGCCCCGCCGATCGGGCCGTTTTGGGTCTGCTCAACCTGCCACGCGCGCTTCGACGCATTCGATTATCCCACCGCCTGCCCCGGCTGCGGCAAGCCGCACAAGTGGAACACGTGCCTGGACTGCGGCGCCCGCGCGCCGTTCGCGGCCTGGGGCGTCCACATGCCGACGCCGCAAGGGGTCGTCTCCCAAACCGGCCAGCCGCCCTTGTGATCTCCCCGCCCGGCGTTAAAACATTGCTGATGGCACGCGAGCGAATCGTTTCCGGCGAATCGGGCGGGGAGGAGGAGAACCGATTCAACTTCGCCCTGCGGCCGAAAAATTTCTCGCAGTACATCGGACAGGAAACGCTGCTTCGGCGATTGAAGATCGCGGTGAGCGCGGCCAAGGGACGCAAGGAACCCGTGGAGCATGTCCTGCTGCACGGCCCGCCGGGATTGGGCAAGACGACGCTGGCGCATGTCATCGCCAACGAAATGGGGGCGCAGGTCCACGCCTCCAACGGACCTGCCCTGACCAAGGGGGCGGACCTCGTCGGCATCCTTACCAAGCTCAGTCCGGGCGACGTCCTGTTCATCGATGAGATTCATCGCCTGCCGGCCATCGTGGAAGAATACCTCTATCCGGCCATGGAGGATTTCAAGGTGGATATCACGCTCGACGCGGGAATGCACGCGCGAACGATCACCATGCAGATTCCTCCGTTCACGCTGATCGGCGCGACCACGCGGATCGGCTTGTTGACCGGACCGATGCGAAGCCGATTCGGCATCGCCAATCACCTCGAGTTTTACACGCCCGAAGCCCTGCACGAGATCCTTCGCCACAACGCCAAGCTGCTGGAGATTGATTACGAGGACTCGGCCCTTGGGGAATTGGCGCGGCGCAGCCGGGGAACTCCGCGCATCGCCAACCGGCTGCTCCGTCGGGTGAGGGATTATGCCGCCGTCGAGGCCAAGGGAAAATTGACCCCGTCGGTTACGCAAGCGGCGCTGAACCTCGAGGGAATCGACGACCGCGGCCTGGACGAGCAGGATCGCGCCTATCTACGGACGCTGATCAAGGTTTACGAGGGCGGCCCGGCGGGCGTGGAGGCGATAGCCGCCAGCCTCGGCGAGGAGATCGACACGCTGGTGGATGTCGTCGAGCCGTATCAGCTTCAAACCGGCCTGGTGATGCGAACGCGCCAAGGTCGGCGGGCGACGAAAATCGCCTACGAACATTTGCACATCGAATATGTCCCTCCGCCAGCCACGGGCGACGATTTCAGTCCCCAACCCGAACTTTTCACGGACGAAACGGAAAACAGTTAGCCCCCGGTGATTCACCGGGGGCGAATTGTTACGGGGTCGGTGGCGTCCGCGTAACGGTCCAATCGCAAGCAAAGTTGTTAAAAGTTATCCATCCGGTTTCCACCCCGCGGCGTTAAGCTCGCGACAGACCCTCCAAATTCCGTCCCGCCACGGTTATCGGGTGTCAATAATTGGAAATATCGTCACAGCCGGAGCGAGGTTCTGATAACCTTGAATCATCGTGCGGCATTTGCGCTACCTGCCTCTGACATTTCTAATCGGCAAAGAGGGCTTTATCCTCTTTTTCCCCTTCCTCGCAGCTTGCATCGCAATGCATCTGATTTTGCGGTCAATTCTTATGACCTACCGCCATTAGAGCATCTTCACCCCATTCATAGCGCAATTGCAAAACCTTGCGCTGGCGCATTGGACTGCAATGTCATACTCTTTGTCGATGGCTTATGGACAAGCGCTGAAAGATCGTGTGCTGCGGTTGTATGACGAAGGCCAGGAAACCAAGAGCATCGCCGATCGACTGAGGGTGAGCCCATCGTGGTGTCGACGCGTGCGGCAGCGTCGCCACGAGCGGCCCCGCAAGATCGGCGGTGGACATTTCAAACTCGATGACGCCGGCCGCAGCGTTCTGGCCGGCTGGGTGAAGGAGCGGCCCGATGCCACGCTGGAGGAACTGCGGCAGCGGTGCCTGGATGAGCAGGAGATCCGCATCAGCATCGGAGCGCTGTGGAACACGCTGCGGCGGATGAAGCTGTCGCTAAAAAAAAGTCCTTGATTGCCCGCGAGCAGCAGCGGCCGGACGTGGTGCTGGCCCGCGACAACTTCTTCGCCGAGCAACTCAAGGATGTGCCGCTGAAGGATGTGGTGGTGCTCGACGAGAGCTACGCCACCACGCAGTTCACCCGCCTGCGGGGACGTTGCCCACGGCACGAGCGGCTGATTGCTCCCGTGCCGCACGGACATTGGAAGACGCTGACGATGCTGGCCGCCATCACGATAGAAGGCGTGCTGGCCGCGGCCTCGATCGATGCTGCCACCGACAGCGAGATATTCACTTCATTCATCCGTGATGCGCTGGTTCCCACGCTGCGGCCCGGGATGGTGGTGGTGATGGACAATCTGGCGGCTCACAAGATTGCCGCCATCGGCCAGGCGATCGAACAAGCCAAGTGTCGATTGGTTTATCTGCCGCCGTACTCACCGGATTTTTCGCCGATTGAGAACATCTGGTCGAAGGTAAAGCAGTCGCTGCGTACCCGTGCCGCCCGCGTCATTCCCGCGTTGGGTGACGCCATCGCCGTTGCCCTTGCCGCCGTCACGCCGACGGACTGCTACGACTGCTTTGAGGCCTGCGGGTATACGCTACATCTGGAATGAAAATGCTCTAGCACACTGACCTGACTGAACCCTCCCCGGAAGACAACTGATCTCATTGGGCGATGATGGTGAAACACACAGGCCGGCAGGCGAGCCCGAATTGGCCGCGGGTGACGTGAACGATCACCTGCCTCGGCGATGCCGGGAATATGCTTGATCTTCACAAAATCCTGCTGTAGATTCTTGCCCGGCGGAAGCAAGCGGAGGCAGCCAACGGGAGGGATGATGCCCTGTACAAATACATATCGACGATCGTTGATTGAGTGGTTCAGGCATTTGTCGGCGACAGACCAGCGGCAACGCGAGGGGCGATTGACGGCGCCGGTCAACCGCCGCACCGCGTTCGCGGACTTTCGCGCAGAAGCCTTGGAAGGCAGGCTATTCCTGAGCGCCACCCCTGCCACGCTCTGTTCCTTTGGCCAAGAGGGACTGCCATACGGAGTCACCGTAGACAGCCATGGCAATCTTTATGGCACGACCGAGACCGCCGGCTCTGGCGGCGTCGGCAGCGTTTGGGAACTGCCTAAGGGAAGCAGTGCGCCCGCCACGCTCCACTCCTTCAGTGTCATCGACTATGCCGACGGGATAGAGCCCCAAGGAATCACCATAGACAGCAGCGGCAATCTTTATGGCACGACTGACGAAGGCGGTGCTGACGGTAATGGTACCGTATGGGAACTTGCCAAGGGAAGCAGTACGGTCACCACGCTCTATTCCTTTGTCACCAGCAACGTTACGCCAAAGGGAATCGCCATAGACAGCAGCGGCAACCTATATGGCACGACCCAGTACGGTGGCAATGACGGCGACGGCATCGTGTGGGAGCTCGCCAAAGCAAGCAGCACGATTAACACACTATATAATTTCACCGGCGGCGTTTTCGGGACAAACGCCCAGGGAATCACCATAGATAGTAGTGACAACCTATATGGTGTGACCGACTCCGGCGGCGCTTACAGCCTAGGCAACGTGTGGGAACTGGCTAAGGGAAGCAGTATGCCGACCACGCTCTATTCCTTCACCGATTTCGATGCGGGCGGGGCAATTCTATACGGGATCACTAGAGACAGCAGCGGCAACTTGTATGGCTCGGCATTTCAAGGCGGCGCGGACGGCGATGGCACCGTGTGGGAACTGGCCGAGGGAAGCAGTACGGTGACTGCGCTCTATTCCTTCACTGGCGGTGCCGACGGGGGAGACGCCGAAGGAATCGCCGTAGACAGCAGCGGCAATCTTTATGGCACGACAGACATAGGCGGCGCTGCCGGATATGGCACTGTTTTTGAACTCAATTCCGCGAGTTGGCTGACCTCGACCACCACGACCCTGGTTTCATCGCTTCCCTCGACGAAGTTCGGCGAGGCGGTGGCGTTCACGGCCACGGTGACGCCGACTTCCAATCTCAACGGCACGCCGACGGGGTCAGTCACGTTCAATTACGGCAACATCGTGCTGGGGACCACGGCTCTGAACGGGAGCGGCGTGGCGACGTTGACGCTCAGCACGCTGCCCGTCAGCCCCGATACCATCGTGGCAACTTATACGGGAGCGCCGTTGTTCGATTCGAGCGTGTCGGCCTCTATCGTCGAGCCGGTGGCAGCAGCCGCGACGACCACAACGGTGGTTCCCTCGCTGACCAGCGTGGCGGCGGGTCAATGGGTGGACTTGACTGCCCTGGTCAATTCCGTGGCTCCCGGCGGCGGATTGCCGACCAGCGGCACGGTCGTTTTCACCGAAGGCTCGATCGTTCTGGGCAGCAATACGCTCAATGCCGAGGGGGCGACCTTGATCGCTGTCTCGACGCTTCCATCAGGCAGTGACTCGATCATCGCCACATACGAAGGAACGACCGATTATGCCGCCAGCGCCTCTTCCGCCAAAACGGTCACGGTCCAAGGGCCGGTAACGACAACGACGGCCCTGGTTTCTTCGCTTCCCTCGACGAAGTTCGGCGAGGCGGTGACGTTCACGGCCACGGTGATGCCGACTTCCAATCTCAACGGCACGCCGACGGGGTCCGTCACTTTCAGCTATGGCAACATCACACTGGGAACGTCCACCCTCAACAGCAGCGGCGTGGCAACGTTTACGCTCAGCACCCTGCCGGTCAGCCCCGATACCATCGTGGCAACTTATACGGGAGCGCCGTTGTTCGATTCGAGCGTGTCGGCCTCTATCGTCGAGCCGGTGGCGGCGGCGACGACGAGCACGACGCTGGTTCCCTCACTAACCACCGCCGCGCTGGGTGAATGGGTGGACTTGACCGCCCTAGTCAATTCGGTGGCCCCCGGCGGCGGATTGCCGACGACCGGCACTGTGGTCTTCACCGAGGGCTCAACCGTCCTGGGCAGCAATACGCTCAACGCCGAGGGAGCGACTTTGATCGCCGTCTCGACGCTCCCATCCGGTAGTGACTCGATCGTCGCCACGTACGAAGGAACGACCGATTATGCCGCCAGCGCATCTTCCGCCAAAACGGTCACCATTACTCCGGCCATCGCGACCACCACGACAACGCTGGCCGCATCGTCGAACCCGATCACGGTTGGACAGGTGGTCGCGTTTATCGCCACGGTCACTGCCGGCAGCGGTTCACCGACAGGGACTGTCACCTTCATGGACGGTTCAACGCTGATTGGCACGGTGACCCTCAACTCCACGACGCATCAGGCCGTCGCCTTCACCCTTTCGTTGCCCGTAGGGCCGAACAATATCACGGCGACCTATAACGGGACGAGTGGATTCGCGACCAGCTCCGCGTCCGTGAATGAAACCGTCAATCCCGCCGGCGCTGCCACCACGACAACGCTGGCCGCATCGTCTAACCCGATCACGGCTGGACAGGTGGTCGCGTTCACCGCCACGGTCACGGCCGGCAGCTTTTCGCCCACGGGGACCGTCACCTTCGTGGACGGCTCAACGCTGATTGGCACGGTGACCCTCAACTCCACGATACATCAGGCCATCGCCTTCACCGCTTCGTTGCCTGTGGGCTCGAATAGAATCACGGCGACGTACAACGGGGCGAGCGGATTCGCGATCAGCTCCGCGTCCGTGAATGAAACCGTCAATCCCGCCGGCGCTGCCACCACGACAGCGCTGGCCGCATCGTCAAACCCGATTACGGTTGGACAGGTGGTCGCGTTCATCGCCACGGTCACTGCCGGCAGTGGTTCACCCACCGGGACTGTCACCTTCATGGACGGTTCAACGCTGATTGGGACCGCGGCCATCAACTCCACCACGGGTCAGGCCGTCGCCTTTACCCTTTCGTTGCCGGTGGGGTCGAACAACATCAAGGCGACGTACAACGGGGCGAGTGGATTCGCGACCAGTTCCGCGTTCCTGGATGAAACCGTCTCCGCATGAGTGACGACGACCGCGCTCGTCTCTTGTGCGCTTCTGTTTAGGCGATCTTTTGTTCATTGGCGTGCGATGCGGCCAATTTCGTCCTGAGATATTCGCCGGTGTAGCTCTGGGGAGATCGCGCAACGGCCTCGGGCGTGCCGGTGGCAACGATGCGTCCCCCGCCTTCGCCGCCCGCCGGTCCCATGTCGATGATCCAATCCGCGCATTTGATGATGTCCAGATTGTGCTCGATCACCAGCACGGTATTGCCGAGGTCGGCCAGCCGATTCAGGACGTTCAGCAGATTGTGAATGTCGGCAAAATGCAGGCCGGTCGTCGGCTCATCCAGCACGTACAGCGTGTGCCCCGTCGCCGACTTGCCCAATTCCGTCGCCAGCTTCACGCGCTGCGCCTCGCCGCCGGATAGCTGCGTGCTGGGCTGGCCGAGCTTGAGGTAACTCAATCCCACGTCGTTGAGGGCCTTGAGCAGTTGGGCGATGCGCGGGAAGTTCTCAAAGAATGCCAGAGCTTCTTCCACCGTCATGTTCAACACATCCGCGATGTTCTTGCCGCGGTACAGGATTTCCAATGTCTCGGCGTTGTAGCGCGAGCCTCGGCACACTTCGCAACTCACATAGACGTCCGGCAGGAAGTGCATCTCGACGCATTTGTTCCCCTGCCCCTGGCAGGCTTCGCAGCGCCCGCCTTTGACGTTGAAGCTGAATCGCCCGGCTTCGTATCCGCGGATCTTCGCTTCGCGCGTCTTGCCGAAAACCCGGCGGATTTCATCGAAGACCCCAGTGTAGGTCGCGGAATTCGATCGCGGAGTTCGCCCGATGGGGCTTTGATCGATCTCGATCACCTTGTCGATCTTGCTGATTCCGTTGATCGCCTTGTGGGCCCCGGCCTTGATCTTCGAGCCGTAGAGCTTGCGCTTCAGAATGGGCAGCAGGGTTTGATTGACCAGCGTTGACTTGCCCGACCCGCTCACGCCCGTGATGCAAACCAGGCCGCCCAGCGGAATCGTCACGTCGATGTTCTTCAGATTGTTCTGCCGGCAACCCCGCAATTCCAGCGCGCTCTTGTTCGGATCGACGGGCCTCCGCGCCGTGGGAGCGACGATGGCATACTCGCCAATGAGATATTTGACCGTCGTGCTGTGGGTATTTTTCAGCGCGTCCGGCATCGGTCCGGCGCACACCACCTCCCCGCCGTGGGCCCCGGCGGCCGGGCCGATGTCGATCAGATAATCCGACGAGCGAATGCATTCCTCATCATGTTCCACCATGATGACCGTGTTGCCGATGTCCCTGAGCCGCTTCAGCGTTCGAATCAACCGGGCATTGTCGCGCTGGTGCAGGCCGATCGTCGGCTCGTCGAGCACGTAGCAGACGCCGACAAGCCCGCTGCCGACTTGCGTCGCCAGGCGGATGCGCTGCGCCTCCCCGCCGGAGAGCGTCGCCGTCCTGCGATCCAGCGTCAGATAGCCCAGACCCACGTCGAACATGAATCCCAATCGAGCGGAGATTTCGCGGACGATGGGCTCGGCGATCGCCGCCCCCTCCTCCGTCAGCTTCAGGTTCTGGAAAAATGTTCTGGCCGCCTCGACGGTCATCGAGGCGACATCGTGAATGCTGTAACCCGGCAACTGGACCGCCGTCGCTCCCGGCAAAGGCGCCGCAACCGGTCCCGGCGTCTCGCTGTGCAGGCGCACGGCCAGGGCCTCATTTTTCAGCCGCGTCCCGGCACACACCGGACAGGGCAGCTCCGACGTGTATTGATGCAGCCGCGTCTTGACGAATTCGCTTTCCGTGTTTTCAAAACGCCGCTGGAGATTGGGCAGCACGCCCTCGAACCATGTCCCGGTCCCGCCGTCCCCGCGCTTTTCCGTCCCGTCCATCAGGATCTGCTGGACCTTTTTTGGAATGTCTTTGAAAGGCGCGGAATAATTGATCCCAAAATCGCGGCAGAACTCGCGCAGCACCCGGCTGTAAAAAATGTTCATCCGCTTGCCGCCCTTGCGCCAAGCCTCGATGGCCCCATTCTCCAGCGAAACCGCCGGATCGGGAACGACCAGCTCCGGATCGAATTCGCTGTTGGTCCCCAGCCCGTGACAGGCCGGGCAGGCCCCGTGCGGTGAGTTGAAGCTGAACAGCCGCGGCTCCAGTTCCGGCAGCGACACGTGCGGATGCTCGGGACAGGCGAATTTTTCGCTGAAGGTCTGATCCACCCACGAATTGCCCTCCTTCTGCACCGTCACCACGACCGAACCCTGCGAGAGCTTCAGCGCCGTTTCGATGCTGTCGGCCAGCCGCGAGCGGATTTCCGGCTTCAGGACGATCCGATCCACGATCGCCTCGATCGTGTGCGCCTTGGTTTTCACGAGGACCGGCGGTTTATTGCCGGCAAGCTCCAGAATCTCCCCATCCACCCGCGCGCGGACGAAGCCCTGCTTGTTAATGGCCCCGAAGACATCCCGGTGCTCGCCCTTTTGCCCCTTGATCAGCGGCGAAAGAATCATCACCTTCGTGCCGGTCGGATATTTCATCACCGCATTGACGATCTGCGTCGGCGATTGGCTGGCGATGATCCGTCCGCAAATCCAGCAATGCGGCGTCCCGGCCCGGGCAAACAAGACGCGCTGATAATCATAAATTTCCGTGGTCGTCGCCACGATGCTCCGCGGATTCGACGACGCCGAGCGCTGCTCGATGGCGATCGTCGGCGGCAGGCCCTCGATTTCGTCGATGTCCGGCTTCTGAAGCTGTTCAAGAAACTGCCGGGCATAGGCCGACAGCGATTCCACGTATTTCCGCTGTCCCTCGGCATAGACGGTGTCGAAAGCCAGCGTGGATTTTCCCGATCCGCTGAGGCCGGTGATGACCACGAGCTGATCGCGCGGAATGTCCACGTTGAGGTTCTTGAGATTATGCTCCCGCGCTCCCTTGATGCGGATGAATTTCATGGATGCGGTATCCAAAATTTCGCCGGAAATCGAACGAGTCATTGTAGGTGGCGCGAGCGGGGAGGGCAAAGGAATCCGGAATTGGGTAGCGGGTTGGTTTGAGCACTCCGACAGAGCCGGGCCGTGTCGGCCCGGATCGGGGCGACACGCCCCGGCTCTGTGATTTTAGTGAGGAACCGCGTTGCCACGGCTAACCGTATAATCAGCCGATGCGCCGCGGCAAAACCGATCCAGACTGGCCGAATATCGTAAAAAGCTGGAAAGAAACCCAACTCGCGCTGCGGCAAAAGATGCGAATCGAGCCGCTTTCGCCCCTGCCGCGGTTCGTGGCCGGGGCGGATGCCGCCTTTTCCGAAGATAAGCAAAAAGTCCTCGCCGCCGCCGTGGTCTACGATCGCATCGAAAAACGAATCGTCGAAGTCGCCCACGCGATCCGGCCAATCGAATTCCCGTATGTCCCGACGTTCCTGAGCTTCCGCGAGGGACCGGCCGTGTTGGAAGCTGTGGAAAAGCTCCGGCACGTATTCGGCGTCATCTGCTTCGACGGCCAGGGGTATGCCCACCCGCGGCGATGCGGGCTGGCGGCGCACCTGTCGATCGTGCTGGATCGCCCGGGCGTGGGGATCGCCAAGAGCCGGCTCTTTGGAACATTCGATGAGCCGAACGCCCCCGCCGGATCGTCATCGCCCCTGATGGATGGCGAGGAGCAGATCGGCCTGGTGCTGCGAACGCGCCGCGCCGTCAGGCCCGTGTTTGTCAGCATCGGGCATCGGATCGACCTGAAATCCGCCGCGGAACTGGCGATGGCGTGCCTGGGTGGATACCGCATCCCCGAGCCGACCCGGCAGGCGGATATCGAGGTATCGCGGCTGAAAGTCCGATAAACTCAGAAAGGGCGCCGCCCGGCGAGCTATGATCCATTGTTTCCAGAAACGAGTGCGGGCGCGACGATATCGGCGCACAAGGCCTTCGCTCCGCGCTCCCGGTCCGGCAATGAATTGGAAACACGGGATCATGATTCTCGCGGGCGTTTGCGTCGGCGGATGTTTCTCGCCCGATCCCAAGTCGCTGACGAGCGACAGCCCGCCCAGCGCGATCCCGGCCATCAAGGAAGCCGGCGAAAAAAATGACCGCGCGGCAATTCCCCGGCTCGTGCAGGACCTGGACGACAATGACTCGGCGATGCGCTTCGCCGTGATCAACGCCTTGCAAAAGATGACCGGACAGGATTTTGGTTATCGGTACTATGACGACGAATTCGCCCGGCGACCGGCGATTGAGCGTTGGCGGCAGTGGTTGAAGGACCATCCGTCCGGGCAATAGCGGCGAGTCCACAACCATGACAGCCAGCGGCGATAAACCCCAGCCCGCCAGCTCATCGCGCCCAGAGCGGATCGAGTTGAAGATCACCAGCGACCCGGCTAATCTGCGCGAGGTTCGCAAGAAGGTCGAGAGCTTCGCGCAATCCGTCGGAATATCCTCGGAAAGTTCCGATGAGATTGGACTGGCGCTGAATGAGGCGCTGGCCAACGTGATTCGCCACGGTTACGACGGCGCGACCGATCGCCCGATCGTTGTTTCCGTGGAGCGCGGTGATGGAGAGCTTCACGTCTTCATCCGCGATTGGGCCAAGCCCTTCGATCCGTCGGCGGTGAAGCCCAAGGGAAAGCTGTCCCCAGGCGGAGTCGGTATGCGCTGCATCCAGGAATTGATGGACGACGTGAAGTTTGAGCGGCTGAGCGATGGAATGCTGCTGAAGATGACCAAGAAGACGGCGAAGCACGACGAGCGGTGAACTATGGCCGACGCCAGGTGGAACACGGATTTGGTCTCCGCCCCGCGGACGCTGGGCGATGCGGTGATTGCCGAGGCTCGCGGAGAAATCGATCTGCACAACAGCCCCGAGCTGCGCGCGGCGCTGCTGGGGATTTTCGCCAAATCGGTTCCCAAGCGGCTGATCTTGAACCTGTCGCAGGTTCCGTACATGGACAGCAGCGCCCTGGCGGTGCTGGTGGAAGCGCTTCAGAAGCTTCGCCCCTCGGGCGGGCGGCTGATGCTGGTCGGGCTGCAGCCTCGGGTCAGGGGACTCCTGGAAATCGCCCGCCTGGATACGATTTTCGTGCTCGCCGCCAACGAGCAGCAGGCCTTGGCCTTGTAGTGAATTTCACGCCGGATTTCCCGGCGTTGCAGGCGAGATGGAAATAATCGGGTAACGGATTGCCAATGAACCTCGTTCTGCGACCCCTGGTCCTGGTAGTGAACTCCGCGGCGGCCTTCTTCCGTTTTCTGGGAGAATTGACCTACCTGATCGGCGACGCCGCGTTTGGCGTTCGGCGGTCGCTGTTCAACAAGCAAGGGCGTCGTCTGGGTTGGGCCAATCTTTGGTCGCAAATGAACCGGGTGGGCGTCCGCAGCATCCCCATCGTATGCCTGGTGTTGTTCTGCATCGGAGCGATTCTGTCGCTTCAGATGGCTCCGATCCTTCGCGAATACGGCGCAGCCGACAGGGTCGCCGACATCATCGCCATCGCCGTCGGCCGGGAACTGGGTCCGCTGGTATGTGCCATCGTGCTGACCGGGTTTGCGGGCGCGTCCATCGCCGCGGAACTGGGCTCAATGGTCGTCTCCGAAGAAATCGAGGCCCTGGAGGCGCAGGCGATCGATCCGGTGCGCTTTCTGGTGGCGCCCCGAATCCTCGCCACCACCATCATGATGGTCTGCATCTGCGTGGTCGGAGATCTCGCCGGCGGCATCGGCGGGTTCGTGACTTGCAATCTATTCCTCGGCGTCAGCCCGACGATGTATTCCCATCACAGTTTCGATGCCCTTAAACTCAAGGATTTTCTAACCGGGCTGGTCAAGGCGGGGGTCTTCGGCCTGCTCATCAGCGCTCTGGCCTGCCGGCTGGGATTGAGCGTGACCGGAGGCGCTCAGGGCGTCGGCGTGGCCACCACGCGCACGGTCGTGCTCACCATCGTCGCGCTGATCTCGGTGGACCTGCTCTTCACGGGCGTCTTTTATTTCGTCGGATGGTGAGTCATGCCGCAACCCGTCATCGAGGTAATGAACGCCACCAAAATCTACGAGGGCCGGACCATCCTCGACGGCATCCGCATGGACGTGATGCGCGGCGAAACGCTGGTGATTCTCGGCGGCTCGGGCTCCGGCAAATCCACGCTTTTGCGCCTGATGATCGGCAATGTCATGTGCGACGGCGGCGACATCATCGCCTTCGGAAAAAGCCTCCGCAAAATGAACTCAAAAGAGCTGGACGATTATCGAAAATCGGTCGGCGTGCTGTTTCAAAGCGGCGCGCTCTACAACTCCATGACGGTGGCGGACAACGTTGCCTTGCCGCTGCGCGAGCATTCCGACCTGTCCGAGGAGATCATCGAGATCATGGTCAAGATGAAGCTGGAGCAGGTGGATCTGCGGCAACACGCGGAAAAGCTGCCGGCGATGCTTTCCGGCGGCATGAAAAAACGCGCCGGCCTGGCGCGAGCCATCGCCCTGGACCCCAAGGTGCTGTTTTACGATGAGCCGTCCGCAGGCCTCGATCCGGTGACCAGCGCGGAGATCGATCAGCTCATCATCGACCTGAACAAAAAGATGGGCGTCACCAGCGTCGTGGTGACCCACGAGATGCATTCCGCTTTCCGCATCGCCGACCGAATGGTTCTGCTGGATCGGGGCAAATTCATCGCCGAGGGAACCCCCGAGCAGATGCGCAATCATCCCGACCCGCTGGTGCATCAATTCGTCTTCGGACTGGCCCAAGGCCCGCTGACCGACCGGCGCCGCGCCGGCGGGTATGAAGAGGATTTGTTCGGATCGCTCGGAGGCCTTTGAGCCTCGGAGGCTTTTAAGTCATGGTCAAACAACGCAACGCGCTTCGCGCCGGCATTTTCATGCTGGTGAGTCTCGCCCTGATCGTCTTTGTCATCGTCGCCATCAGCGGCGCGGCAAAATTCACCCAGGCCTTCAAAACCTACGGCGTCGCCTTCTCGCTGCAAGACGACATCGGCGGCCTGCGGCCGGGGGACGACGTGCGCATCGGCGGGCTGAAAGTCGGCAGCGTCCGCGACATTCGCATCGACCAGGAGCGTTCCGCCGTCATCGTCTTCATCGACATCCCCGGCAAATACCTCCTCGCCAGGGACGCCGCCGTTCAGGTCCAGCACGGCTTGACCGGCACCGCGGCGATCAACATCAACAATCTCGGCGGCGGAGCGATGTTGGCTTCCAACGACTATCTGCGCGGAAATCCCGACGCGACAACCGATCTGATTCACCAGCTTTCCGGCATGGGGCCGGACCTGCGCCAAACCCTGGCAAACGTCAAGATCGCCTCCGACAAGCTGAACACCGATCTGGATAAATTCGCCCAGACGTCCGATTCCTTCACCGCAACCGGTTTGGCCGCGACGACAACCGTGCAGGAGTTGCACGTGCGCGTCCCGGAACTGATCGCCCGCGTTGAGGACCTGACCGATTCGGGCGTGCGCATGCTCGACACCTGGCGCAATTTCCTCGGGCCTTCCAGCGGCGAATTTCATCAGACCGTGGCGAATCTGAACCATGTCACTGGCGACATTCGCCGGCGCTTGCCCGACGTCCTGGATCGCCTTCATGGGATTCTCACCAAGATCGACATCGCCGTCGGACGCGCTTCCACGGCCTTGAGCGAGATGCAGTCGGCCTCCGGCAATCTGGACGCGGCCACCACCGCGCTGCGGTCGATCCTGGTGGACAATCGCAGCAAATTGAACGGCATGATCGAATCGCTCAAGGCCACCAGCGACAACCTCAAATACGCCAGCGTGGAGATTCGCCACAGTCCCTGGCGATTGCTGTATCAGCCCAAGCCGGATGAGATCGCCAACCTGAACATTTACGATTCGGTGCGCCAGTTTGCCGAAGGCGCCGACAGCCTCGACAACGCCGCGTCGGCCCTGCGCGATGCATTGAAGGATCCCCACGCCGACCCGGCCGAGGTGAAGCGCCTGATGCAGCATCTCGACGACAGCTTTGCACGATTCGAGGGAGTGCAGCAAAAGCTCTGGAAAGAGGTCCGGGAGTGAGGCAACCGCTGAAATCGCTCGGCAATTTAAGTTGATCGCGATTCGGACAGTCGGTTGGATGCAAATTCAAATGCGGGTGCTGGCCATGCGTAGTGAAGAGGTATACTACTTCAGTGCGCAAAACGGGCATTTGTCGTGCAGTCATCCTTGCGGCAATGGTTGTTTTTGTCTGCCGGGCCTGGGCCAACCCCGTCACAGTTCATGTCGTCGATGCCGATGGCAAGCCGATTGCCGGTGCAACGGTCTCCAAATTGGTCGGCACAGCTCTTCTCAAGTCCCGGTTTCTATTGGAAACAACTCCGGTGACCCTCGGCGTCACGGACGCCGGCGGCACAATCCAGTTCGACTGCGATCCGTCCGAGCGATCGGCATTTCTCGTTGCGGCACGAGGTAAATCGCCTCGAGCGTTTGGCTTTTGGGGTTGTATTCCGCCGACCTATCGGCTCACGCTTCAGCCTTCCAGCGCGACGTACAGCGGCCGAATTTTAGATATCGCCGGCAAGGGGGTGGCCAACGCCGCAGTGCGAGTCCGCATGCTCAACTTTCAGCTTCTGGAATCGGTGCGCGTCTTCACCCCGGATTATCCGGGGATCAGCTACGATCTAAGTGCCCACACCGACGCCGACGGACGATTCAACTTGCCCGCTCCGCAGGAAGGATCGGTGGAGAACGTGGACATACAGCGTGACGGCGCGTGGCATTTGGCCATGCCATCTGACGGAGACACAGACACGGCCCTCAGCGCGCTAAAAGATGGAAGTTATATCGGGCGCACTGGCCCCATCGCCATCGCGGATTTGGCACAACCCACCTCCCGGCCCGCTCCCATGCCGACGCTCGCGATTCATCTGCGCGTCTTCGATGCCTCCACGAATCGGCCCATTGAAAACATCCGCGTGATTCCAGGCGGCTGCCGATCTCCGGATCAATCGTTCCGCACTTTGGAGTCGTACGCAATTGACTTGCCGGGCAATGAGGCGACCTGGACGTTTTACGACAATGCCTGGGCGTATTTTCTACGCGTCGAGTCCGATGGCTACGCCGCTGCCCCGACGAGGATCGTCAAAGCATCAGAAAAAAGTGCGGACGTGGAAGTGCGATTGATTAAGGCAAAGCCACTCTCAATTGCCGTCCGCATCCCGTCCGGCCATCCGGCAACCGGGGCGAAGGCGTACCTCTCAACGCCGACGATCGCCCTGAATGTCCCATCACTCGAACCACGCTGGGACGATTCGCCGCCGATCGCGGTGGCCGGCGACGACGGCGCGATTCATTTCATTCCGCCGAACGAGCCGTACCGATTGGCAATCGAGCAAGTCGAAGGATCGGCGGAAGTCCCCTGCACCGATCTGAACGACAAACCACTGGTACTCGATGCCTGGGCCAGCGCCGACATCCACCTTGGCTCGGCGAAACATCCGCTGGGCCGCGCGTTCATTGAGCCTCAATCCGGCATCAGTGAGGCGCTGCACTGCCCGATATCCTGGATGGGGTTCTACCACAGCGATGCCAATGGCCACGCGGCAATCTCCGCTTGGCGGCCAGGCGGCTTCCGAACCACGGTCGTGCTTCCGCGTACCGTGGCTGCAGCGGCCGGCTGGAGCTATCTGGAAATGTCGCGCAAGCTCAAGCCAGGCGAGCATGTGGATTTGCCAGTGATGACGGGCGCTACGACTCTGCAGGCGTCCCTGGCGGAATTCCCGGGATGCAAATGGTCGATGTTGTGGATCAATCCGGCCGGGCCAGCGGCCCACCTGCCACCAGATGTGAACCGCCTGACCGGCAACGCTCAGAATGTCGCGGTCGAAAAAGCCCAACACGCTGCGCCGGACCCGCATGCGGTGGAAGACGTTGTTAGCTATATTCAATTGCCAGTACCCGATGACGGCCGCGTATCGGTCGCCGGGCTGCGGCCGGGAACTTACGTCCTCGGAGGGTACGTGGAAATACCTCCAGGACATCAGGTTGCCTACACGTTAAATTGGTATTTCTCCGTGCCGGCTTCAGCCCCTCCGATGGTCGATCTTGGCGCCGTGTCACCGGTTCCGGCTGATCCGCTGGCGCTGCGAATCGGACAACTCACTCCCGATCTCGTGGCCACGGCGCTCGACGGCAAGCCGTTCTCGCTGAAAAGTCGGCGTGGGCAATGGGTCTTGCTCGATTTCTGGGGAACCTGGTGCGGATTCTGCATCGCGGAAGAACCAACCTTGAAGGACGCCTATGAAGGCTGGTCGCGCGACGGCAGGCTGGCAATGGTCTCCGCTTCGGTGGACGACACCGTGGAACAAGTCCGCCGACATGTCGTGGAGAACAAGCTGCCCTGGACTCAGTTGATTCTTGGCCCTCGCGAGCAGACGAACGTGCCAAAGACCTTTGGCGTCGATGGCTATCCGTCGATCATGTTGATTTCGCCGCGCGGAGAGGTGATCGAGACCGATTTACGTGGAATAACGTTGCGCGACGCCCTGATCAAATACCTTGGTCCGCCCGCGCCACCGGACACAAAGGAACGGTAACGTGCAATGCCCTGTTTTGTATTGATTAGACAAATCAGCGCATAAAAAAACCCCGTAGGCGTGGGTGAGACCTACGGGGTAAGGAGGGAAGAAACACTTCGCAGTACTACTACGTTCGTCCCATAATACCTGTTCTCTTTAATAAATCGCCGCCTTTTTGAGTCGCATGGCCGTTACACCGACGCCAGAGTTTGCTCCACCTTTGACTTTATCTCCGCCCAACGCGCTTCAGGACGCTTGCTGACCGTCACAAAATCTCCCAGGATCAGCAGGCTCGTCACACCCGGGATGGCGAACAATCGCGAAGCGATCGGGTGGTCCTTGCCCGAGTCAGCATCGAGAAAACTTGTCGGTCGATCCACTATCACCCGGTCCAACACGAATTTCACCGCGTTAGGATTCGGCGTCGGCTGAACTTCCCTTACCTCGTATGGCAAGCCGGCCAACCTCCCGTCAATAGAAAATATAGCAGGAGGATTTCGCAGTTCCAGTGGTAATTTGGGGAATTTTAAAAAAATCCGATTCGGGGATGCGGGGTCCAGACGTATCGGCGGACTGGGGCGACACGCACCCGGCTGTGTGGTTTTAGACTGACCACGACCAACGTAATGCCTCGCTCTTTCGATCAATTCTCCATGACGGCAGGATTCAATTTGTGGAGGAGTGCGATCGGCTCTTGGGACTTGTCGTCCCTGGCGACCGTTTGGCACATGGGGTCTCAATCGCGGTCGTCAGGTGGGCAGCGCGAACTAAACGCCGGTCCACCGCTTGGGAGTGCAACCCGCACTGAGCCCGCGCGGTGGCCGGCGTTCGTTCGTCAAGTTTTTCCTCAGGCGGCGCGACGATTTCGCCGCAGCGCCAGCAGCATCCCCGCAGGCAGCAGAATCAGCGCCGTCGGCTCAGGAAGGTACGCTGCAGTTCCATGGAGCAAAATCCAGTTGATGTCGGCCTGGCTGAGCGCCACGCCACCCTCGGTGGCTCCGAATGCGATATTGGGAAGGGTGTTGGGGCCGAAGGTGAACACCGCAGACTCGTCGTCGGTGTAGTACGACATGGCGGTATTGCCGTTGTAATTGGTGTAAGTAGTATTGGGCACGTTGATGGTAACGTTGACGGGATCGCTGGTGAGCATGGGCGATCCTGAGTCGCCATCAAAGCCAGCCCCGGTTCCCGCCTGAGCAATGTTCTGCGGGTTCTTCACGGTGAACTGGTCGGAATTGTAAGTATATCCACCGGGACCCGCGAAATTCGCGACGATATTGGAAATCGCATCGCTCAGAAAGCGCTGGGTACCGTAGCTGCCTTGTGCCACGTATTTGCCCGCCGCCAGTTTTCCCTGGTTTCCAAAACCGATGTCGGAAAAGTAGTTCATGTCCTGGACAATGTTGTTGCCCGAGTCGAGATGATAGGCCGGCGTCAGGCTGATTACGTCGGCATTGTACGCTGGGTCATACGTGCCATAATCGACGTTCATTACGGCAATATCCTCGGTTCCAGTTGCCCCCCAGCGCCAAACATTAACCGCATTGTAGTCATTGAAAGTGGAGGCGCCCGCGAGGGGAGGGGTGACCGGATCGTTGCCGAATGAGATGCCAAGGTTGGGGAGGGTGCCTGCGGCAAAGGTACCTGTTGCCGAGACGACATGATCAGCCGTCAAGACTTCAAAGAAGCCATTATTATCGGCACCCTCTGTGTTCCCCACGATCTCGCCCGTTCCGTTAAAAGTTCCGACGCCGCTCCCAACCTTAGCGTTAGCCAACACCTGGACGACAGAATCATACGTGGGGTTGACGGTTTGGTAGTCCGGTCCACTGGCATATGCCGGCAGCGACCAAGCAAGAGCCAATAATCCAACGCCCAGCCCTATCGTTTTCGACCCAAATCCGCGCGAGACAACCGCACATCGCTGAACTGATTGGCGCATTGCAAATCCTCCCGAGTTAGATAGGAATTTTGAACAAGCGACAGAAGCCGTCGACACGCTCAACACCTTGCCTCGCTCATTCAGAAAAATTCGCTGCGTCCGATGACGCTGGTCGGGATTATAGTATCAGCTTCTTAATCCGCAAGAAAAATATCTAAAATGAACAGTAACTATCTAGCGTCCTCTCAACCGCCTGGTTATGAGGTGCGTTGGGATCGAGCAATGGCTTTCCGTCGGCCGGTCCATCTACTATCTACTGGCATGGCCAACAGCAACGGGCGATGCCTGCATTGGTGATGCACCGCGCCGCGCTTCCCATCAACTTCCCCTGTTGTGCTGAAATCGCTTACCCTACCTAAGATGAATCGCAGTCTTCGTTTCTGTAAAGCTATGCACTCAATGTGATTAAGCGCAAACTACGGGCGTGGCAAAACTGGCCGATTTCGCGTCACCTATGACTCATAATGCGGAACATATCAAACATGGAACAAATTAAAGGTGACGCGAACAAACTAAAACTGACGCGAAGTTTTTTAATTCCGCTCTTCGATAAACTAAAACTGACGCGAAGTTTTTATTCCGCTCTTCGTAGCATTCGTGACGCGAAGTTTTTATTCCACTTAATTCCGCGCAATCATGCCGGCGACTTCGGCTTCGAAGAGAAGATTATCACGGCAAACGTCGCCTCGGACGACGAGCCAGGGCCAGCGCGGCTCCGGCGCCAATTTCCGGAAGCATTCTTCGACTTCGGCGGTCTTGCAATAAGCGACGGCTTGCACAACCTTCTGAGGCGGACACTCCAGGTCGCCGAGCACGGCGCGGAGGCACTCAAGGGTCATGCGAATCTGACCGGAAGCGTCGCCGAGGCAGCGGGTGGCGCCGGTGGGATCGATGGCGGCGGTGCCGGAGACGAAGACGGTTCGGCCGGCGGGCGTGCAGACGGTGGAAGCGCGGGCGAAGGATGAGCCGTATTCCAGGGCCGAGCGCTGCTTACCGGCGGCCAGGTGTTTGCAGAGACAGCCTTGAGGAGCGTAGCGACAGGCGGCTTCGCCCGCGACAGCGAAGAGGTCGATGAGACACCGGGCATCGCCGGCCGGGCGCACGCCGATGCCGGTGCTGGCCGGCAGGCGGCAGGTTTGTGCGGAGTTCAGCAGATGGCGCTCGGCGAAGAAGCGGCTTCGCGTCGCATTGAAACTTGTGTACCAGCCGAGGATATCGTTCAGGTAGCACCAGGTGCGGGCGATGGAGGTCATGTCGGCACCGGCCTGTTTGAGGAGGTCTTCGGCTTCTTCGAAGGCCGCCCACGTCTGCGTTTCCCCCGAGCCGCTACGATGGATGGGCAGGGCGCTGGCGGTAATCCAGCGGCAGCCTTGGTGATGGATCAGCCGGCCGCAGGGAGTGCCGTGGACGGCCAGAAGCCGTGGCCTGTGGGGCAGGATGATGGCGTAAACTTGCACGCCGCGAATGGTGTTTTCCGGGCCGCCCACGAGCCACGTCGGAGCCACGCCATCATCCAAATCGCCGTAGGTGTCTGCCCGCAGCTTGGCCAGAACCTGCATCGCATCGGCCGGCGCGAAAATCCGTTCCTGGCAGATCCATGCCCGTTTTTCCCGCAACAGATTGTGGATGCCGGCAAAGATTTCCCGACCTTGCTGGGTGAGGGAAAGGCCGGGGTCCGGGCGGGCGGTGAGGTAGATTTCGCCTCCCGCGCCCAATCCAACGCCGTGAACCATCATGTTCACGTTTTTGCCCACTCGCAGCGCGGCGGGCCGCGCCTGACGCGGGGCATGCGGCTCAATTGGATTGTAGGAGATAGCCATCGGGATCCTTCCCGCGAACGCGCCGCCACCACACTTGCAGCGTCGGCACGTTGATGGTGATGAGGAACAGCTTACGCAAGTGGTCGGCCGGCGCCTGGAGGGGGCGAACGCCGTGCCAGGAGTGATCGGTGCGCTGGAACAGCAGGCTAGCGTTCCCGCGCGGGTCCAACGAAGCGGCGATCTTGAAATCATCAAACCCGGGCGCGGAGTGCGGCTTGAAACGTCCGCTGTCGTCCAGCATCAGGATCTGACCCCCCCAGTTCGTATCCCAGTCGGACTCGGTATTGAAATAGAAGATATGCGTGGCCAGCTTGCGGCGCGCGTCGCAATGCGGAGAGACCGAACAGCCCTGCCAGGCGTAGTACCACTCGAAGGTCAGGATGAATTGCTTGTCAACGCCGAGCATGCGACGCAGGAAGGACTGGTACGTGGGTCCCTGAAGCTCGGCGATGAATTCCCGCCAGGTCGGATCGATGGGCAGGCCCGGCCGATAGTGAAGGAGGTGTCGGTCATGGCTGGCCTGTCCGTAGCCGCGTTTGATTCCGACTTTGCGATCGAAGATCGAGACATCGGGGAGGGTGGCGCGGAGGCGCTCGAAGGCTTCGTCAGTTAAGGTCCTTTGGAAATTGACCCATGGGTACGGATGCTGCTTCTGAAAGGCATCGGTAGACGCTTGTTCGATGCAATCGCGGTTTAGATAGTTCATTGTCCAGCCCCGGCTCTCGTGGAGCCTGGTAAAATGACCCGAGATTTCCCCGCCCGGCCCCACTCCGCCGCCGGGGGAGTGCTTGGCGACCCCGCGGGTCGCGTATTCCGCCGTGTCGGGGGACATCGGAGCCATCTTCCCCGACATCAAAGGACTATTGAGTCTGAGTTTTAGCCTACGACGACCTATTTGGCAATCAGGGAAGTGCGCATATTGCCATCGGACTCGCTGCTGTTAAGCTTCCCGATTCTTCCTGCACACGCGTGCGCCGGATCAGGAATTGGGCCGACTCGTGTCGAAGATCATCACCATCCTCGCTTTCGTCTTCCTCCTTACCGGGTCATCCATCAGCCGTGCCTCTGTCAGCGAGCAACCGTGGGTCCATATCCGCTACGACTCCGGGCAGATCAAAGAGAGTTGGGACAACCTTCAGACGGGACAGACGTACGCCATCCGAAACGACGGCAGCGTCGTTTACTTCAACGACCTAACCAAGACCCAGCTCTGGTATTTTAAGGACAGCGGCGAAATCGAGCAGGACGCCCCCACAATCTACGCCCCAGGCGCAACCCCGCATCCATGGAAGCCGCAAACTGCCTGGGACGTATACGTCGCTCCCGTCGAACGAGCCGCGGCCGCAACACAACCTGCCGGCTTATCCGCTCCAACCGTCGTCCGCGTGCCGGATACCCTCAACGGCCTCCCCGTCATTCGCTTCGATAGCTATTGGACCGACTTGCGCGGGATCAAGTTTCTTCACGAGCAACTCTGGGCCGACCCTCGCACGCATCTTCCTGTGCGCATTAGAACCCGCCTCAATGGGTGGAGCGTCGGCGACTATGACTTCCCGCAAACAGGTCCTGCCGATATCTTCACGCTTGGCGTGCCCCGCGGCACCCCTATCGAGAATTTAGACGCCAAGCCTCCCGATGAGGTTCAACATGTCCTCGACGCGATCAATCGCAACTGCGACGACTTCCTGAAGAATTATCGCGCCGTCGTGACGGTGACGCCGGACAATTCCATGCCGATGAACGCCCTCGATATCATTTGGCGGGATGGTGACAAGGTCCGCGACGACCACCATCTCCCCGGCATCGAGTTGCAGGATCATCCCGCTCCACCGCTCCCAAAACCCGTCACTCCCGAGGCCCTCGTCACATGGGCCGCCCAGCATGAGCCGGTGGCAAAACAACTCATGGACAGCCAGCGAGAATATGTGTGGTTTGCCGCTAACGCCAAATCTCCCAAGCCGCAGGTGCAGATCACGATCCATCGCGATACTCCCCACCTTCTCGACACCAATTCCTGGCCCGATGCGATCCAATGGCCCACGCGCCTTTATTCCGCCTCTTTTTTCCATTTGCTGGATGCCAATGCCGAAACGCCCGCCGGCTGCATCGGTCTCCGCATGGGCGGCGAAGGCAACAACCGCACCGATTTTTACGTCGATCCCTTACACGACTATGTGTGTGTCAAGCAGATCGTATGGAACAAGCATGGCGCCCAATGGGCCAAAAGTCGTGTGCTCACGCTTTCCGGCCTCCGCCGCATCGACGGCCATATTGTTGCGGACACACGGAGGATGCGCGACTACGGCAACCCCCCGCACCACACCCCGGTTAATACCGAGACAACCGTGATTGACCTCCTCCCAGTCACCTCCGCCAACTATCCGCCCGGCACGTTTGATCCGGCTTCCCTCACAACCGGCGCTGATATGATCGATCAATAAGAATCTGAACCGGCAACGCCCACACCATGCGCAATAGCATGAACGTGCAACAAATCAAGGACTCAGATATTGACATCAGACTCGCTGCCGTTACACTTCCCGATCCTTCCGGCTCACGGGCGTGCCGGAAGGTTTTTTGTCTGTGAAGGACCAGCGATGAGCACCTACATGCCCAAGCCGGGCGAAGTGAAATGCGACTGGTATGTCGTCGATGCCACCGACCAGGTATTGGGCCGGCTCGCGTCGAAGATCGCCATGATTGTCCAGGGGAAGAATAAGCCGACCTACACCCCGCACGTGGATACCGGCGATTTTGTGATCGTCCTGAACGCCGAGAAGATCAGGGTCACCGGCAAGAAAGCGGACGTGCTGGAATATGACACGTACTCGCGCTATCCAGGCGGCCGGCATGTCTATTCCTATAAGAGGATGCTCGAACGTCATCCCGTGAAGCTGGTGGAACTGGCGATCCGGCGAATGTTGCCCAAGAGCAAGCTGGGCCGCGACATTCTCGGCAAAGTGAAAATTTACAAGGGGAATGGGCATCCGCACTCAGCCCAACGGCCCAAAGAACTGAAGCTGGCTGTGTGAGCCGGTAAGATCGAAATTCAAAGCGAAAGCGAATAAGAATGTCTGAAGACGCAACGCCAACCCCAACAGTTGAAAAACCGCAGCCGGCCGCGGAAGCGGCGCCGAAGGTGAAGCCCACCTACACCTGGGGCGTGGGTCGGCGCAAGTCGGCGGTGGCGCGGGTTCGCATTGCGCCGGGAAGCGGCAAGATCGAGGTCAACGGACGGACACTCAACGACTATTTCACGGCGGAGCAGGATCGCAAATCGATATTCGGCCCGTTGGAAGTGACCAATACCGGGGGGAAGATGGACATCTGGGCCCGCTGCGACGGCGGCGGCCACACCGGTCAGGCCGGGGCGATCGTTCTGGGGCTGGGGCGGGCGCTGGCCAAGTATGATTCGAGTCTGGAGCCCGCGCTTCGCGGCTCCAAGTTTCTCACCCGCGACAGCCGAATGAAGGAACGAAAGAAATACGGCCAGCGCGGCGCGCGGCGGAAGTTCCAGTTCTCCAAGCGGTAATCGCCGGATCGCGAACGATAACTCGCAATAATTAGCGGCGGCGCGACCTGTGCCGAGCCTATCGAGGCAAGCACCGCGGGCTCGCCCCCCTCTCACCCCCCCCCATCTGATCCTCCAGAGCCTGAAGCTCCTTTCGCGTTTTCAGATCGAGCCTCCGCCGCTCCCGCTCCAGTTCCATCGTCGTCCTCATTTCCTCCGCATCCGTCGGGCCGATCTTCCGCTCGCCGATCAATCCCATGCCTTTGAGAAGCTGCAGCGCCGTCCGCGCATCGCCCGCCTCTAGCGCCTTCTCCACCGCATCCGTCGCTTTATCCGTCAGGTTGAGAAGACGTGATTGGCAGCTTTCGCGAAGCTGATCGTGCCACTGGTTGTACGCCGCCCGGAACGCCGGATTGTTCTTCAGCCAGTCATACAACGTCGTTCGGGAGATCCCCGCCGACCGCGCGGTTTCCGTGATCGATTTGCCCACCAGCAGCGACTCCAAAGCCGCCTGCTGATCCGCCCCCAACTCGCGCACCGCCAGCTCTTTCGTTTCGACCTCAGGCATAAGTACCTCGCTCAAAAAAACCACGTCCCTCTATTAAAGGGTCCAAAAGGTGAAAGTTTTGGACGTGTTTTTTGAGAAAAATATTGTCGCAGGTGCCCGACATCGCCCAAAACTGTTCAGTTTTGTTCGGTTTTGTTCAGTCGGGCGGTCAGGACCCGGTCGTTGCCCGCGTGATCCTTGAGAATGCGCACATCGGTGAACTCGGCGTGCTCAGCGGCAAGCTGACGGGCGGATTTCCCCTGATCGAATGCGATTTCCAGAAAAATGTGCGCTCCGGGCAGCAGGCGCGGCGGGGCCTCGGCCAGGATTCGGCGATGAACGACCAGCCCGTCGAGGCCGCCATCGAGCGCGGCCAGCGGTTCGTACTGGCGCACGCTCCGATCGAGCTGGGGAATCTGGCTCGTCGGGATGTACGGCGGATTGGCGACCAGCAGGTGAAACGGCGAGCGATCGACGAGCCGATCGAGCGGGGCAAAGAGATCGCCCTGCTCGACGATGACGCGACCGGCCAGGCCGAGACGCTGAAGATTTTCACGGGCGATGGCGATGGCGGGACCGCTATTGTCCGTAGCCACGACCACCGCCTCTTTGACGTTGTGAGCGATGGCCGCCGCGATGCAGCCGCTGCCCGTGCAAAGATCCAGAATCCGGGGGGCTTCCAGGCTCGGCTGATGCCGGACGAGCTGAATCACATTTTCCACAAGCGTTTCGGTGTCGGGGCGCGGGATCAGCACATCGCGTGTGACCTGGAATTCGAGATTAAAGAAATGGGCGCGGCCGGTGAGATAGGCCACGGGCTCGTCCTCGGCGGCGCGGCGGACGAGTTGGCGATAGGCCGCCAAGTCCTGCGGATCGACGATGCGATCGTAATCCGTGTAGAGCTTGATTCGCCCGACCCCCAGGACGTGGGCCAGGAGCAGTTCGGCGCTGAGCCGCGGGGAGTCGATCCCCTTTCGCTCGAAAAACGGGCTAGTCCATTCGAGAAGTCGGCGGAGGGTCCATGTCCCATCGGATTCGGGCATTATAGACGCATTGTACAAGCGGCCGACGCGCCTTAACACCGTCGCCAAAGCCTATTGTGGCTACGCCTGCCCTTAGCTTGTCGCAAACAGCGTTGCCGATTCGCTGTTCCGATGGCGTCATTGCGGACTACAATTTAAGACGTCGCGTTTGTTGGTGGAGTACGACATGAGATTTCTGCCGTTGTTGATGATATTTCTTTTCGCCGCGGTAACAGTTCACGCCGATGTCATCAACCTCACCGACGGCACGAAGGTTGAAGGCAAAATTCAAAGGACATCTGATGGCTGGACCGTCACGCAGAAGGACGGGACGGTCCAGACGGTATCGGCCGACAAGGTGGCTTCGATTGAAGCCAGCCGCGGCGCCCAAGAGGTGTCGGTGTCGGAGGATCGGCTGGCGTCATTGCGCCGGGTCGCCGAGCATCTGTCGGACATCCAGGACATTGTCAGCCGATACCAAAAATTCGTCCAACAGACGGGCGACCAGGCCGTCGCGGCCGAGGCGAACAAAGACCTGCGCCTGTGGCAGGAGCGGCTCGACCAGGGATTGGTGAAGCTGGGGGACGGATGGATTACGATCGATGAGCGCCAGCGCCGGCAGGAGCTGGCCCAGTCCGAAACAATGCCGGCCAAGGACCTGATCGTCAATTACCGCTACAAGGAAGCGGACAAGATTTTGCGGCAGGCGCTTCAGGACGATCCGGAGTGCGCGATGGCGGCGTATCTGCAAGGGGTCGCGCTCTACAACCAGGATCAGGTCGCGCAATCCCGCAAGGCTTTCGAGGCGGCCAATCAGTTCGTGCCGAGCCATGCCCCGACTCTGAACAACCTGGCCGTGATCGCCTGGCGACAGAAATCATTTGTCGTCGCGATGAATTTCTACGACCAGGCGATGATGTCGGCGCCGCAGACCAAGGAAATACTCGACAACGTCGCCGAGGCGCTCAACGCCGTGCCGGATGAGAACAAGCGGGCGCCGGTCGTGCTTCAGGCGGTGGCGCTCTTCGCGGAGCAGGACGCGCTGTTGCAACAGGCCAAGCGCCAGCAGGGACTGTACCGATGGGGCGCCACCTGGGTCATGGCCAAGCAATTGCAGGAATTGAAGGCCGCCGAAGCCAAAGTCAAGCGGGAACTGGACAACCTTCAGCAACAGTACGATGCGCTGCAGCAGCAAGTCGGGCAGATCGATTCGGAAATCGGCGCCAACCAGCGCGAGATGGATCGGGTCCAGGCATCCAGCACGTACGTGGACCGAAACGGCAACACCATTCAGATGCCGCTGCCGGACGTATATGACCAGTTGCAGCGCAACAACCAGAAATTAGCCGGTGACAAGCAGGCGATTCAAGAGCGGCAGAACGAACTGAAGAACCGGGCCAAACAAGTGCAGCAGGAAATTCCGGTGCCGAAATTCACGGGGATGCAGCGGATCATCGGCGTGGACGGCGCTCCGCTGCGAGACTTGCCGGGGGCGCTGCCGACCACGACGAATTCTCAGGCCAACTGATGCGACGGCACGTGCAGTTCGTCGGTGTCGATCTCCATCGCCTCCTGAATGCACGAGGCATCCAGGGGGATGCGAGCTTCGTCGCGATGAGTTTCCACCATGAGAAGCAATGACGTGCGAAGCTTCTCTCGGCACTCATTCAACGAGCGGCCGTGGGTGAGCGTGCCGGGGATTTCCTCGACCCACCCCAGGTAACAGTCAGTGGACTCGGGCTTGATGATGGTGTGGTAGCGCTGGCGCATGGGGATTATGAAACATCGCCTCACCCTTCAGGTCAAGAAGATTCTCCTATTCTGACAGGCGTCGGGCGTAACGCCCATTCTTGGCCACTTTGGAATAATGCCGAATGCCGATTGCCCAGTGCCGAATGAAAAGTCCCGAGTGTTTGGCTTTACATTCGGCATTTGGCAATCGGCATTCGGCATTCACAAGGGCGGCCGACGCAAGTCTGGCATATGTGCTGAGCTGGATGCGACTCCCTATGCGACTCCCCTGCCCCAATCGCTCCGAGCGATCTTCAATACTCAGTCGCCCGCGCCAAAACCTGGACGGTCGGGCCGGACTCGCGCGATCTCGGGGCCCCAAGCCGACCCTGGACGGTATTTGCCGCTTTTGAACATTTTGCTGCAACTTTTATAGGGCGAATGCCGTACCTTAGCTTGGAAAGAACTGAATTCGGCTCCGTCATGGAGATAGATGAAATGTTGTTCTTTCGGACAAGAACTTGACATGTTTCGACAAAAATTTGTAGAATGTTGGCGATTTCGACCGATGCCCTTCTTGGAATTCATATGGAGAGAGCATTTGATTCTCGGAATGAGTGTGGTATAAGATAAGATAGGCAAACTTGAAGGATCGCGCCTACGGCGCATTTTCTCCCCTCCGGAAGACACCGTGCAGAAATGCCGGTGTCTTCTTTTTATTCCGTACAGACGATACCAGACCTTCCCGATAAACGTCTTGAGTAAGCGTTTTATTGTGCAAATGGTTGCGGTCGCATTAAGGCGACAACAGATTTGCATGGTTTCAAGACGCGTTTGATAAGGTCGCTGCGATGAAGCTTTCCCTGGTATCGATCGAAAGGGCCGGCTACGTGAAGCTGGCCACCGATGGGGACATCACCGGCAACGATCTTCTGGAAGCCCAGGGACGCAATCCTTTCGAAATGGTTCTGGGGGCCTCGTGGGCTACGAACAATATTCTGCTTAATCTCGCCAAGACGGCATTTATGGATTCGTCGGCGATCGGCTGGTTGATCGGCAGCCAGCGAAAAGCACAGTCCGTCGGGGGTAAGCTCGCGCTCCACTCAGCCCAGCCTCGGGTGGCAGAGCTGTTTGATCTTCTGAAAGTGCGAATTGCGTTGAATCTCAAGGACGGGGAAGAGTCCGCGCAGCAATTCATCACTACCGGGCAAGATCCGGCACAGGAACCCCGCGCTCAAAACTCCATTGGTTGAACTCGGCAAGCTCCCCGTCGAACAGGCGGATCTGAAGCCGGCCCCGGGGATCACCACCCGCGGAAGAAATTATCCGCGTCATTTCATCGGAGCATCTGCACGAAGAAGCGGTTGGATAAAAAAACTCCCGGCGGCTCGGCACATATATGCCGCCGGGAGCAAGGTTGGAGCAACAATCATTTACAGCCGGCTCAAGCTCGCCTTCGTCGCATGAGCAAGCCAGCCCCGCCGATAGCCATCACCGTTGCCGACACCGGCTCCGGAACCGGCGTCAGGGTAAATTCAGATCCCGCATCGCTAAATGGAGCGGCATGATAGATGAACGAGGTTGTCTCATTGTCCGGCAGCGTGTAGGACGATGGCCCGGTTATCTGTGCCAGCGTTTCGGTGCTCTCAAACGAAAAGTCATCCGTATTGCCGGGCGTCAGCAGCGGGCCGGCGAGGAATTGCAACGCATTCCCGTCACTGGAATTGTTCGATCCGGTGATGTTCACGCTCCAACCCGTTGGAAACGTGATATTGGTCGGCAGCGCCTCCATGAAATCGTGGCCGGGAATCCACGAAAACCAAAACGTGCCGATGTCGCTGCCATCGCTCGAGGTGTTTTTCAGAGCGATGTTGTACTGAAATTCACCCCCACCGAGCGGCGTGGCCGAAATCGTTCCCGTGGCAGATTCCAAGGCCGACGCCCTACCCGCCGTCGCCGCCACCAGAATTCCGATCGCAATTGAACAAGCCGCATTTCTTCGAGTCGTCATTACAAACCTCCGTCGAAATGAACAACTCGCGCCGTCGTGGCGTTATTCCCGGATTTCGCAGAATGTGAAGTTTTTGGAACTGAGAGGGGGGGAAGAAGCGGACCACAAGAGTCCAGGCGGGCAGGTGGCCCGGTAAAGCTGAATCCCCTGATTTTCGGCGCTTTCAGTAAATCTTGCTGAGAATCACGGCGCTCGGCTCGGCCGCCTTCTGGCTCGCAGAAGCATCAAGCCGCATGCCGCGGCCAAGCCCGCGCTCCCCGGCTCGGGCACTTCGTAATAACTCTCCAGAACGGCGTCGGTCGCCGGCTTGTTCTCGGGGTCGAAACCGTTGTCCGTCGAACCAGGAACCTGCGGCGACCATTCCCACCAAAATAC
>Ga0187864_10000382_pt1 | contig 49408 bp, 44 predicted proteins | sample June2016WEW_11_4_FD_132985 | JGI IMG/M metagenome (GOLD analysis project Ga0187864, IMG submission 132985) | Peatland microbial communities from SPRUCE experiment site at the Marcell Experimental Forest, Minnesota, USA - June2016WEW_11_40 | ecosystem: Environmental > Terrestrial > Soil >...
CGTCGCTCCTCGATAGAAGGTGAAAGGTGTTCACAACTTCACCTTACCCGGCGAGCGACGTTTTTTTTAGCTTTGGTTGCGGCTCTGCCGCGCTGTGCTCTTCGCGTCTTCGCGGTTGCATTTGGAATTCACTCCAAACCCGCACACCATCGCCGCCACGCATCCCGATACGCCGCCTCCATCTTCCTCGCGAATCCGGCCGCATCCATCAGCGGCGACTGTTTCATCTTCTGGCGAAGCGTCAGGCGCAGCTCTCCCAATCGCGATCGATCCCTCGCCAGTTCCCCGGCAATCTTCACAAATTCATCCTCACTGAGCGCAATCAACTCCCTCATACCCAGCGTGGACAAAATGCTCAATCCCGCCCGCCCCGACGCCGTCTTCCCCGCCAAGCTCACAACCGCCGCCCCCATCCACAGCGCATCGCAAGTCGTCGTGATCCCATTGTACGGCAGGGTATCCAGGCAAATGTCGATCACATCGTGCAGGCGCAGATAATCCAGCCGCGAGAGCCTATCCACGAACTCCACGCGCTGCGGCGAAATCCCCGCCTTCTGAAACATCCCCCGAAGTTTGTTTCGATGCCCCTGGCCCGAGGCAAGAATCAAAATCGTCGACCCCGGCGCCGCCTGCATCACGCGTGCCCACAGCCGCACCAGCGGCTCGTTATTCTTGCAGGGATTATTGATCGATCCAAACCGCACCGGCCCCGATTCCCGTTTCGCCGCCGCCGGAATATCACACAGCGCGTCGTAACAGCACCAGCAGTCCGCCAGCCGAATCGATTGCTCCCGATAGTAGGGCGTCGGCTTCTCGGGCGGGTCCATGAATCCATCGGTGATGCGATAATCCATCGCATCCAACCCCGTTCCCCCGGGATACGCCAGCCAGGCCACCTGCACCGGGGCCGGCTTGCGGGCAAACACCAGGAGGCGGTTCTGGGCCATGTGCATCCCCAGGTCCACCAGCACATCGATCCGGTCGCGGCGGATTTGCTCCGCGACATCGGCATCGGGGCAGCCCAGCACGTCGTGCCAGATCACCCGCGCCGACTTATGCCGCTCCGTTTCCCTGTCCGGCCTGACCACGCTGGCGTAGCAATGAATCTCGAATTCCTGGGGATCATGATTCGCCAGCAAGGGCACGACGAAGAACGATTCCGCCTGCGAATAAAAATTGGCCGAGACATATCCCACCCGCAACCGCCGCCGGGGCGACCGATCGTTTTCATGCGGCTTGATCGACGATCGTAGCGGGAGGGCATGCACCTCATTCCACCGCCGCTGTTCCCGATACAGCGACTCATCGTCGTATCCCGGATGAAATTGCAGCGTGTAGATCATATTGCTGTGAACGCGCGGATCGGACGGTCCCACCGCCAGCGCTCGACTGTAATAGGCGATCGCTTCCGGGATATTCCCGCAATCCTTGTGGGCGTTGGCCAGATTGTTCAGCGCATCCCGCATAGTCGGCCGAAGCCCGATGCAACGCTCGAACACCTTGATCGACTCATCCAATTGCCCGGTGTCGCGCAGCGCGATGCCGAGATTATTCAGCGCCTCCGGACTGTCGGGTTGCGACTGTAGCGATTTCCGCAGCGTCTCGATCGCCTCCTTTTGCTGCCCGCTCAATCGCAGGGCCGCGCCAAGATTCGACAGCGCCGGCGCAAAATCGGGCTTGATCGCCAGCGACGCCCGATACTCCGCCATCGCCGCGTCGATCCGCAACCGGCTCGACATCACAACCCCCAGCGAGTTATGCGCCTCCGCCGATTTCGGCTGGAGCGCCAACGCCCGCCGCAGACTCACCTCCGCCTCATCCAGCCGCCCCAGTCGTTGCAGCGTCGTTCCAAGATTCTGATGCGCCTCCGCCATCCCGGGCGTGATCGCCGTCGCCGCGCGGTATTCAGCAACCGCCTCCTCAAAACGCTCCTTCAGATACAGCATGTTCGCCACGTTGAAATGCGCCTTCGGATGCCGGGGGTTCAACTGCGTCGCCCTCCGATAGCTCGCCAGCGCCTCATCGAATCGATTCTTATCCGCATAAACCTGCCCCAGATTGTCGTGATAATCCGCCCCAGTCGGATTCAGGGCGATCGCCTTCCCGATCATCTCGATCGCCAGGTCGTGCCGCCGATGCTGAAATTGCACCAGCCCCAGCAGGTGCATCGCATCCGCATTCTTCGGCTGCTTGATGAGAATCCGGCGATACACCTCCTCGGCCTCGCGCAGCCGGCCCGCTTGATGATGCCTCAGTCCAGTTTGTATTTGCGGTTCGGGCGTCATTGGCTTTATTTCATTCTCGAGCTGGGTATGATCCCTAAATCCGTCGCCGAAGAAAAAAGGAGCAACCGCTTATGGTCCATCTTATCGGGTCGCTTTGCTTGCGCCGATCCGCCGCGCTGCTGGCCTTGTTCTTCGCAACAGCCGCCGCCGCCGCCGATCAGATCGTCCTGAACAACGGCGACCGCATCACCGGCACGATCGATTCCGCCGACGCCGGAAAGCTCATCATCGATTCGCCCATCGCCGGCAAGATTACCGTCGATCTCAAGGACGTGAAGACGCTCTCGACAGACGGTCCGATCAAAGTCCTATTCAATGACGGCTCGGTCCTCGACCAGCGTCTCGCCGAAGGGCCTGCGGGCGAGTTCACCACCGCGCCAGGCGGAAACTTGCCCCGGCAGACTTTCCCTATTTCCAAGGTTGGCAAGATAAACCCGCCCCCGGTCGTCTGGACCGGCTCGGTCGTCGTCAACGGTCTGCTCCTCCAGGGCGACACCACCGCGGAACAGTTGGGGGCCAGCATCAACCTGCAGCGCCGCAGCGACTTCGACCGCATCGACGCCGGCGCCGCCTATCTGTTCGGCGAGCAAAAGGTCAACGGCGTCCAATCCACCACCGCCGATAACTGGAACGCCCGCGGCGAATACGACTATTTCTTCACCAAGAGATTCTTCGGCTACGGCAATGCCCGCGTCGAGAAAGACCGCATTGAGCACCTCGATCTCCGCCTGACTCCCGGCGTCGGCGTCGGATACCAGATGTTCGAGCAGCCCGATTTCAACCTCAATTTCTCAGGCGGCCTTTCCTGGATCTACGAGGATTACAGCAATCTCTCCTCCCCCAATGAAAATATCTCAGTCCGCCTCGCTTACCACATAGACAAGACGCTTTGGGATTCCCGCGTAAAGTTGTTCAATGATGTTGTCTATTTCCCCTCGGTTCAGAACGTCAACGATTACCTGGTTCTCAGCACCACAGGCCTGCATCTGGCCATCACCAAGACCATGTTTTCCGAATTGAAGGCGGAGATTGATTACGATTCCCATCCCGCCCCGATGAGCCATCGCACCGACGCCAAATACATCCTGGGCGTAGGGTGGACGTTTTAGATCCAACCGGCGCCGCCGCCAGGATGCGGAAACCAGAAAGTGCGAAACCAGAATGCCGAAGGTCCCGGCGCGCCGGGACCTTCGGCATTCTGGTTTCGGATTTCTGGTTTCTTCCGCGTCTCTCTCACAACACCTGCACGCGCCGCCCAGCGCGACGCTTCCGGTTGATCATCTGCCGCCCCTTCTTCGTCCTCATCCGGGCCCGGAATCCGATCTTGCGGGCTCGCTTGACCTTGCTGATCTTGTGCGGGTAATGCATCGCGAATTCCTGTTTTGATCGATCCGAGGCTCTCTCATTGCCCGCGGGCCGACGCCGATTCGATCTTGAACACAACGGTCTGCAGCGCCTGATTTCCGCGGCTGTCCGTCGCCCGGATGGTCGCCTGATGCCCGCCCACCGTCAACCCTTTGAGCGAAAATTTCACCACCTCCGTCGGACTATCGAAGATCTTTTCCACCGGAAGCACCGACTGCCATTCATCCCCCGAATCCACCGTGTATTCCACATTCGCCACGGTGCTCGTCTTGTCCGCCGCCTGCAAGGAGATGTTCACCACATCGCCCTCCACCTTGCATTCCAGATCGCTGATCGTGGGGGGGGTGTTGTCCACGATGAAATAATCACTGACCCGGCTGGCCGTCTTTGCTTCCCCGGGCGGATTGGCCAGCGCATCCGAGGCCACGACCTTCACCTGGTATTGTCCATCCGCCACCGTTCGCGTGTCCCATTCATAGGTCGTGTCCTTCAACTTGTCCTTGAGCAGGATCCAGGGCCCATCCTGATCGAGGCGGAAATAAAGCGTATACATCAACGGATCGTTGTTGGGATCCGAACCGTCCCAGGTGATGGTCTGCACGCCCGTTCCGCCCGCGGCCTTGGCGCTGTCGCCGGCATGTCCCGCCGCCGCCCCTGCCGGCGCCGCCACACCGCCCGCCGATTCCGGTTGGGCCGCCTCATTTTGTCCGCCCTCGGTCCCGATCTTGATCGACTTCACCACCGGCACCAGGTTCGGCATCTGGTACGCCACATCCACGTGATCCACCAGCGCCGTTTTGAGCGGCTCGTGGGTCGTGAACGTCAGCCGATATTGCAGGAACCGAGCCGAAGGCGACGCAATCTTCAGGTATTGCGCCGCCTCAACATCCTCCGTCCATTTCGACCACCCCGGCGAATCCGCGTCCTTCACGTTCCCGCTCCGCGTGGACACTTTCAGCTCCGTTCCCGCAGGCAAATGCCCGTGCAACTGCATGTTCCCGAACCGGCTCGTCTGCGTCGCATCCAGCACCGGGCTCAGATACTTGCCCGACGACGCGTATCCACCCGTCATCGCGGAGATTCCCCCGGTATTGGCCAGCCCCATGATGATCCGCCCGTCCTTCACCGGAAGAAGGCACATCACCTGCTTGGCATCCACCTTGGCCAGCACCACGGTCTCTTCCGACGCCGGTTTCACCTCGTAAATATTCCCTTCCTCCCCCGTGCCCACGAGCAGCGAATCGCCCTGGTGGATCATGCAGTAAATCACCGAGTTTTCCCGGAAGATTTCCGTCACGAACCCTTCGGGATCGATCTTGTAAATCGCGTTCCCCTCCGGAAGCTGCTGTTCCGAAGCATTGGGCGCACCACCGGCCGCCGGATTCGGATGAGCCAGCGGCATCGCCGGCACCAACGGATTTGGCCCAGGACTCGGCTGACCACCGCCCGGATTATCCCCACCTGGATTATCCCCGCCTGGATTATCCCCACCGGGATCATCCGTTCTGGTCGCCATTACGTCCATCATCTTGGGCAATCCCAGCATCGGGTAACGCATCGACGGCTGTTCCCCCGGCTTCAGCGGCGCCGGAGCTGGGTTCGCCGGGATCGGCGGGGGGGCGTTCTGCTCCTCCGGCCGGCCCGCCTTTTTCTGCTCCGCTTCCGCCGGATGCGGCGTCTGCCGTTCGCTCACTTCACCCGTCGCCGCGTACAGGTTCCCCGAATCATCCATCGCCAACGCCGTGATCTCCGACTCATTCGCGTTGTAAACGATGAACGGCTCCTTCGTCTTGCGGTTCAGCCGAATCACCAGCCCATTGGGGTCCGTCCCCAAATACAGCACGTCCTTCCCATCGCTGATCATGCTGGTGATGTTGTCCTCGCCGCTCTTATACAATTGTCCATGCGTGCCATCCGGCCTGATCTCAAACACCTGTCCGTTCGGACCCGTCGCCGCATAAATCTCCCCATCCGCCGTCTCTTGCAGCGCCCATACATACTGCACATCACCATCGGAAAAGAGTTCCTTGGGCTTATCCCCGGTTTTCTCGATCCGCAGCACCCGTCCCTTATCCCCTCCGGTCCCCACCAGAATCGAACCCTTCGCATCCACCAGGACAGACAGAATATTCACCGCGTTGTCGATCGTCGCGACCGTGCTGACTTTGTCCGCCTTCACCGCCAGCAAAATCCCCTTCGGACCCGTGCCGGCATAGATCGTGCCATCCGGCCCCTGCGCAAGGGCGTTAACGGTCGTAACATTCGGGTCCTGCTCCTGAATCGTCTTGATCGCGCGCGAAAGCTTCACATCCCCCAGGTTGGTGACCACGACATCCTGAAGCGTGCCGCCCTGAAAATCCGCCTCATTTGCCTGCACCCAATGCGACGTCGTCACCCCGCGCGCCGTGAGCGACAAAAACACAATCGCCGCCGCGCACCCAAACGCCAGCGCCCCACAGCGGCCCGCCGAGATCAGTCGGCAGGTCCTCCCCGCGCCCAAATCCCGCAAAAATCCTGTCATACATCATCCAATCTATTTACCCGGAACAATCTGACCCGGAGCAACTTGCTTCACTTCGTTCTTCGCACCCGGCTGTTCGCTCTCCGCTCTCGGCGACACTTCCACCTTGCCATGTCTCGAAACGCTGATGGTAAACTCCGCCGACCCGCTCATCACGAATCCCGCCGGTACGCTCTTCACCATCGAGGTCACAAACGGCGTTATATCGCTCCGCCCCGAATCCAACAGCATCTGCCGCCGGCTCGCCGGCAATCTTGGCATCGCCGTATGGCCCACCGCCACTCCATCCGCCTGCCGCACCAGCCGCAAATACACCGAATCATGCCGAATCCCCATCACATCCCGGATCACGCTGAACAACTCCCCGATTTTCGTCGCCGTGAACTTAAACGCATTGGCCGCCTGCTCGTCCTCCAGGTATCGCGTCCAATCCGAAACGATCAACTGATAGTCCCCATCCGGCAAATCGTGCGGAAGCTCCAGGTCCACGGGCAAAATCGCCTCCATCGCATGGAACGGCAGATACGAAATATAAGCCTTCACCGTCTCCCCGGGCTGATACTCCGTCCGCGGCACCATCACCGAAAGAATATCCGCCGACCGGGCCGCATTGGAAACCCGAATCGTCCCGGAAAGCTTCGCCAGCGACACGCGCTCAAACGGATTGTCCGCCGCCGCCATCAGCGGCAGCGAGATCTCACTCACGATCTCGCTCCCATCCCCGTTCACGCTGCTGTTGAGCATATGCACGCTCTGCCCGTTGGCGAATTGGGCCGTCACGTCGTAATCCACCGTGTGATACTGCGGTAAATTCTTCTCCCCCATCAGCACCATCGTCATCGCCGCCCCGGCGATCACCGGCGTAAGCTTCGGATGCAACGCCACCGAGAAATGATACGTCTCATCCAGCGAGCCATCGGCATACACGATCCGCAATTCCACCGGCGCCATCGGGGCCGTCTTCCCCACCACCCCCGCAACGCCCACCGTCTGATCCGTCAATAACGCCCCGCTTGTCTCCGAAATGAATCCCAGCTTGAAGCTCGTCTCCAGGTTCGACACGATCGCCGCGATCGAACCGCTCCCCATTGGCAAATCGATCGGTCCCTCATCGTTGAACGGATGGCCAAAACCAAAAATCCTGTCCCCTATCTTCTCCGTGCAAGTCCCAACCGCCGTCAAATCCATGTCCCCCGTCAGCAGCGGCACGGCCAAGACCGATCCCGGTTCCAGCTTGGGCATATTCGGCCCATTCAGCAGCCCGTTCCCGCTCCCCACCTGCATCGGCACCATCCCCGTCCCCTCAAACAGCGGAGCGATCTTCGCCAAGGCCCGCTCGCTCACGCCGCCAGCCATCAGCGGCGTCGCCAGCGGACGCATGCCGACGGCGCGCCCGCCCAGCATCGCCCGGTCCGTCTCTTCAAATCTCCCAGCCTTCACCGCCCGGCCCCAAGGCCGCTGCGGAACCTGATCCAAGCTCCACCGCGGAATCAATGCGCTCTGCGGCGACGCTCCATCCGCCCCAACATGCCCCAGCACATTCGCCACGGACGGCGAAACCGATTCATTCCCCGGAAGCGCCAGCATGTATTCAATCGGCTGCACGCCAGCCAGGCATTCCTTCGCGAACGGCCAACCAAACGCGAACGCCCCGGCCATCCGCGCCCGCCCGGTTTCGTCATACAGATAAATCGGCGACCCGCTCATCCCCGCGATCGGTCCGGTCTCCTTCAGAAAATCCTGCGGACACCGCACCAGGATCGCATCGTATTTCGGATTGAAGTTCTTCACCACGTCCACGACTTCAACGTCGAATTGCTCGATCTTCGTCCCGCGGAAAACGCTCAGGCCATACCCCTTCATGCCCGGCTTCACCTCCGACACGCGCATATACTTGGCCGGATCGAACAGCGTCGCCGGCGCGGCAGAATCCGCCAATCCCACGCGCGATCCAACAAACAGCAAAACAGCCAAGCCCAGCGCAGCCAGCTTTCGCATATAAATTTCGCCTGTCAAAGTCGCCTCAGGAACCAACCCTTTTCGGCCAATACTAGGTCTCAGCCCACGCCATCGCAAGCCGCGGTGTCGCTCAAAGATGATGAAGAAATCCCCTCATTCGGTCCCGGCGCGCCGGGAACATTCGGCATTCGGCAATCGCTTTCCAATTGACACCTTTCATGCACTCATTTATCGTCTTTCCGGTGCATTTGTGAATACCGAAGCCCGGGAACGTGCGGAGAAAATCCTCTCTTACACGTTCCAGAACCCCGACTTGCTGAAAGAGGCCCTCACCCACGCCTCCATCGCGGACAATCGGCTCCAGAGCAACGAGCGGATGGAGTTCCTCGGCGACGCCATCCTCGATCTCATCATCTGCGAAGCGCTCTACAAGCGCTTTCCCGAATACCTCGAAGGGGATCTCACCAAGATCAAATCCGCCGTCGTCTCCCGCAGGACCTGCGCCGAGGTCTCCAACGAGACCGGCTTGATCGATCTGCTCATCATCGGCAAAGGCATCAGCAGCCGCGAAGAAATGCCCAGCTCCCTCGCCGCCGCCGTCTACGAGTCCATCGTCGCCGCCATTTATCTCGACGGCGGATTCGACGTGGTAAAACAATACGTGCTTCGCACCATGTCCGCCAAGATCGAATCGATCGCCTCCAACACCCACCAGCAGAATTTCAAGGCCGTCTTGCAGCAGCACGCCCAGAAGAGCCTGGGCGCCCCGCCCATCTACGAGTTGTTGGATGAGAAGGGCCCCGATCACAGCAAATGTTTCGAGGTCTGCGTCGTGATTGAAAGTCGCCGGTTCACAAGTGCCTGGGGCCCCAACAAAAAAATGGCCGAGCAAAAAGCCGCGCTATTGGCCCTCGAAGAGCTAGGCGTATTCGATCCCAACGAAATGAACGAACCCATGCCCGAAATCGCCGAAGAAACCCCAAACGAAGACGATTCCCCCGTTTAGCCGCGTCGGCCGCCCGCACTGAACTTGTCGAAATGCGACGCGTCGGCGACTATTTCCTTATCCCCAAATCCGCGGAAGTAAACAGCGACTCCAGCACATAACCCGCCGACTCGATATTCTCCCTCGCCCCCTCCAACCGATCGATCACCGCCACGATCCGATCGATCTTCGCCCCCGCATCCCTCAAGGTCTTGGCCGCCTCCAGCACCTGCCCCCCGGTGGTCAGCACATCCTCCACAATCAGCACCGTCTCCCCGGCATTGAGCACTCCTTCGACTTGCTTGCTCGTGCCATAATCCTTCTTCTGATTCCGCACAAACACGCAAGGTTTCCCGCAAGCCATCGCCGTCGCCGCCGCCAGCGGCACCGCCCCCAACTCCGCCCCCGCGATCCGATCCACCTTCGCCGTCACCTTCGCGGCAAACAGCTTCCCCAGCTCCACCAAAACATCGGGCTGGGTTTCGAACCGATATTTATCCAGATAATAATTGCTCTTCCGCCCGCTTCGCAGAGTAAACTCCCCGCGCAAAAGAGAAACCTCGGCAATCCGCTGTGCAAGCTGTTCCCGCGTCATATCAGCCATGATCCGATTGCTCGGCCCCGGCGTCAATGAGCGAATTCAAATGCCACCGCGAAGACGCGAAGAGTGCGAAGGCAGACGCGAAGAAATTCATTGGCTGATTTCTTCGCGCCGTCTTCGCACTCTTCGCGTCTTCGCGGTGGCATTTCGCCTTCACCAACCCCGAGTCGGCGTCGCAGCCGGGAAAAGCACGCCATTGCCCGGATATCCACAGACCCCGTAGATCGCCCCGCAAGGACCGCACCCTTGCCACCATCCCGACGTCGAAGCGGAATGATAGTAATACCGATCGTAATCATCCCCAAAGCGCTGGGGCCGCGAGATCACCAACGACAAATCCCCATCGAAATACCGCGGCCCCACCGAAGCCACCGTCGGCCCAACGATCTCAATCGCCGCCGATCCCGTCGCCCTCGGCGTCTGGGGCCGATTCGCCGGCGCCAAAATCCGCCACGTTCGCTCGCTGAGCAAATCCTCAATCTCAAACAATCCCCGCAAATCGCCATCGTTCTGCAACCCGCCGATTGTCTCACCCGTCCTCACCGAAACTATCCGCCCGCCGACTCGAAGCGTGTTTTCGACCATCTGAACGCTGCCGAAGATCACCACATCCGCATCCACCGATTTCCCCTGCGCGATCGCGGCATTCGCATCCGCCGGCACAATCCCCGCCACGATGACCGCCGAGATCCCCGAACCCTTCTGCAATCCGCTCGCCAATCCCTCCTGGAGCGCATGTCCGATCCATTCATGCCCCGCTTCGCCGATCACATCGAAGGGAAGAATCGCCACCTTCACCGCCGGCCGCGTGGCAGCCCCATCGCCAAACACTGCCGCAGGAATCCCCGCCGCCAGGAAAAACGCCAGGATTGCTCGCAACATGTCCGCCATCATAACAACGCTCCCCCGCCTTAAATCGCCAAATTCCCCCCAACCAACCGCCCCTTCCCACCAACCGAATGTCGGCCAGGAGATTTATTCCATCCCTGACGGTATTTTACCCCAAATATTTAGCGGCGGTGCGCAGCACCGCGGGTTCCATACCCCAGATCAGAAAGGCCCCCAAAATGCTCCTAGCCGAATTCAGCATCTGGCCCATGGACAAAGGCGAAAGCGTCAGCCCGTACGTCGCCCGCTGCCTCGACATCATCGATCGCAGCGGCCTGGCCTACAAACTCGGTCCCCTCGGCACCTGCCTCGAAGGCGAATGGCCCGAGGTAATGGCCGTCATTCAAAAATGCTACGAAGACCTCGCCAAGGACTGCACGCGCATCACCTGCACGGCAAAGATGGACTGGCGAAAGGGCCACAAAGGCCGACTGCAAACCAAGGTTGATTCGGTGGAGCAAAAGCTAGGACGCCCCTTGCGCAAATAACCCAAACCGCAACTTCCCAAGGCGAATCATGGCCAAGCGAAGCGCCGCATACACGGCCGAACTCTTAAATCTCCTGACAGATCTCCTGCGTCAATTGCGCGCCAGGATCAGAAAATCCCCGCCGCTTTTCGTCGTCGAAATCAAAAACGACTTCTCGCCGCACCCGGATTTCCTGCAAATCCTCATGACCGGAATCGCCGGCCCCAATCGAGCCTACGTTCGTCTCGGAAGCGGCCCGGAAATCGGCGACATCATCGCCTTCGCCGATGACCTCCCGGCCATCAACAAAGGCATCGCCGCCCTGCGCGAAGTAACTCCGGCCATCTTCAAACTCATCGATCTCCTGCGCAGCGCCAACAAAAGCCCACGTCGCCGCGGTGGGGCCGCATCCCCGGTAAAAATGAGCCCCGACCAACAACTGACAATGGTCGCTCCCCTGGTCTGCACCCTGGTTGAGATCGCAAAGAAAAACCACCCGCGCTCCCGTTCCCTCCCAAAGATCATCGCCGGCCCAATCGTCTATCACCCGCTCGGCCAAGGCCGGCTCGAATTCCCCACCGGGACCAAGCTTCCCCGCGACATGACGAATCCGGAATTATGGCAGCAAATCGAAACGAATCTAAACCGCAACCAACCCGTCATGCGTCTTTTGGAAATCCCCGTTCTTCAAGCAGCCGCCAGCGTAGCCAAGCAGATGCGCGACTCGTTAAAAGCCACAAAACCCCGCCCCGTTTAGCCGCGACCCGAAGGGGAGCGCGTCTTCGCCCACGCAACCGCACCAAAAAATAAAGAGGACGCCATTCGGCGGTGCACGGATCGACGGAACTCGCCGAAATCAGATGAGAATGAGAATGAACGCAGATAAAAATCGGTGCAATTGCTGAACATATGACATGCCTGGCGCAACAAAAGCGGGGACGCATTTCCGCGTCCCCGTTTCTCTCCCGCTCCGCCAAGCCGGGCACCCACCCTCTCTCCGGCCACATCCGAACGCTTCTGCGAATCCGAGGCACTCGCCAATCGCGTTCGCCCCAAATCGCAGATGCCTTCGGAACTCAAGACAACATATATCGCTTCAAAAGAAAAAAATCAAGCCGGAAATTCAGCCGACAGCTATTTTAGCCCTCAGTTATTTAGCGGACACCGCCCCGACGTGCGCTTGCCGCAAATCGGCGGCAGCAAACTGTCCGGCTCGGCGGTCATCAATAGAAACGCGGTGAGAACTTTGACGATCAACTCCGGCTGGCTCCGAACCGAAAGCTTCCCGTGCAGACGATCCATGTGTGCGTGCACCGTATGCGGCGACAACTCCAGCCGGCGCGCAATCTCCGACTCCCTCTGATCCTCGAGCATGGCTTGCACAACCTGAACTTCGCGGTGCGAAAGCTTCAACTTCTCGGCCAGTCGCTCCCACGCGGCTTCGTTTAGAAATGACGACAATGAGGATGGATCAGCCATTCGCCCATCTCGGTTAATCAGATCTTAACAAATCCCATCGTCCGACGCGAATACCAGCACGATGCTGATACGTGGTTATTGCAGGAGCGGGAATATTCGGAATCATTCGCCGAGTTTCTTGTCACCTATCGGTCGTTTCTAAGCACTTATATTGGGATATGATAGATGCCAGAGCAATGCGTGCGACCGAATGCCCTGATACCGAGTTGGTGGCCCAAAGCCTGGCAGGTCACCGGGACGCTTTCCGTCAGATTGTCGAGCGCTATCAAACCCTGATTTGTTCCCTGGCGTACAGTGCCACCGGCAGCCTCGGCCGGAGCGAGGACCTGGCCCAGGAGACATTCGTGACGGCCTGGAGGCAATTGGCGGACCTGCGCCAGCCGTCGAAGCTGCGGCCCTGGTTGTGCACCATCGTTCGTTTTCTCATCGGCAAGGAGATCAGGCGCCAAGGACGTGAGCCGACCCACACCGCCGAACCGTTGGAAGCGGTGGGCGAAGTGGCTGCACCGGAACCACTCCCGCCCGACCAAGTGATCAGCCAAGAGGAAAAGGCGATTCTCTGGCGCTCACTGGAATCCATCCCGAAAGTCTATCGCGAACCTCTGGTCTTGTTTTACCGCGAGCATCAGTCCGTGGAAAAGGTCGCCGCCGAATTGGAACTGACTGAAGACGCAGTCAAGCAGCGGCTCTCGCGCGGGCGCAACCTTCTGCGCGAGCAAATGTTGGCCTTTGTGGAGGGGGCGCTGGCCAAAACTTCTCCGGGCAAGGCTTTTACGGTTGGTGTGGTGGCGGCCCTGCCGCTGCTGGCAACTTCGGCCAAAGCTGTGACCGCGGGCGCTGCCGTCAAGGGCGCATCAACGGGTAAGGCCGCAACCGGGTTGGGAGCATTAGTGGAGGCAATTCTTATGACAAGCACCACAAAAATCATCATTGCCGCGGTGGTCGTTGTTGCCGCGGTCGCCACTTTTCTTGTAATGCAAAATCAACCGCCGGTTGTAAGTCAAAATCCCGCTCCGGCAGCAACCCAAAACAGCCAGGCTCCGGCTACGATGCGTCTCTCCAGCATCCATATCCGGGGTCAAATGCGCACGCCGCCGGGCGACAACTTCAGCTTTATCATGCCCGAGGCGGATTTCGTCACCATCGACTTATGGAAGCAGTTGGAGCCCAAGTTGAAATGGCGGGTCGAGAAGCCGGGACGCGTGGCGGTCATGGACGGCCAATCGACGGCGCTATACCTCAAAGACGCCAAAGTTGTGAACAAGTTGCCGCAGCCGGCGGCAGACGCTTTTGATACCGACTGGCTCCACACGATTGCGGACTTGAGCAATTCGATCACCAGCGAAATCAGGAGCGCCCGCGTCAAGGGCTGGCAAGTGGATACCGCCGAAGAACATGCCAAGGACGGCCGGGCCGAATCCGTGGTGACGATCCAGAGCAAAGCCGGACTGCCTGACAATAACTATGAGAAGAATAAGTTTTTCGATACCGCGGACCTGCGCCGGGTGTACCGGTTTGATGCGCAGACAAAGCAGTTAGAAGCGGTGCAAGTTTATCTGGAAGCCAAGTCCGGCGAGGTGCTGATCTTCCAGACCAGCCAGATTGACTACAACCAGCCCATCGATCCCGCGGTGTTTCATCTTGATCTGCCGGCGGACGTGAGTTGGTACAAGGAGCCGCAAAGACTGCCGGACAATGCGAAATACGCCGCCATGACGCCGCAGCAGGCCGCCCGCGCCTTCTTCGAAGCTTGCGGACGTAAAGATTGGACTGAGGCCCAAAAGTTCTATCCAATGCCACTGGATGATCGCCTGAAACAGCTCCTCGGCGGTCTTGAGATCGTCAACCTGGGCGACGCCTTCAGCTCCCCACCGTACCCGGGTTGGTTCGTGCCTTACGAAATCAAGTTTCCCTATTACGATTTCAAACTTCCACTTCAAAAGGCCATCAAGAAGCAAAACCTGGCCGTGAGGAAGGATAATCCGGCGGGCCGATGGCAAGTTGATGGCGGGCTCTGATCGCCGTTTGATTTCGCCAGACCGGAATCCAACCCGAACGGCCGACGGAAGACAATTCCTGGGGACGCCGAAATCGGGTCACTCTTGAATTCCTCTCTTGGGCCTGCTTGCGGTGCGGATATACCCCGGATTAACTTGCCACAGCCAGATTTCCCGATAACCTAATCGACGAACGGATTTGCATCACACGAGGTTTCACGGATGGGACGGCACGCTCTCCTTACCTTTGTCATTTGTTTGCTGGCGGCATTGGCGACGGCTCGGGCCGATCTTGTCACTGATATTGATTCGGTCTTGCACGACAAGCTCCTCAATCGAGCGGCCGTCGGCATCGACATTGTGCGCTTCGGCTCTTCAGCCAGCGACGTCTCCACCATCTATCGCACCGATCCAACTCTGCCGCTGGTCCCGGCCAGCAATCTGAAAGTGATAACCACCTCCGCCGCGCTCGAGCAACTGGGTCCGGATTTCAAATTCCGCACGCTGCTGCTGTATCACGATGGTGATTTGGTGCTGATCGGCGACGGCGATCCAACTTTCGGCGATGCCGAATTGCTGAAAAAAGTCGGCTGGGATGTGGACACCGTTTTCAAAACCTGGGCCGCGGGACTTGCCAGGAATTTCCATGCGGCTCGTGATTTGCTTATCGACGATAGCATTTTCGACGAGGAATTCCTACATCCCAATTGGCCGGCCGATCAGACCCAGAAGCGTTACGTCGCCGAGATCGCCGGTCTGAATCTCAACGCCAATTGCGTGGACGTTTACGTTCGCCCCGGTGGATTCGGCCGGCTGGTTGATTTCTGGACCGATCCCGCGACTCGCTACTTCTCGATCAAAAACAGTTGCGTCACCAGCGACGACAACGCCGTCTGGCTTTCGCGCCAGCCGGGTACGAACGACCTGATCCTTCGCGGCACGGCTCGCTCGGCCAACGTGGTGCCCGTCTGGGTCACCATTCACGACCCGCCGATGTACACCGGCGCCCTGTTGGCCGAAACGCTCAAATCGGCCGGCATTTCCCTGTCGGGCACGGTCAAGCGCGATCGCACCGCCCGCCAGGCTTATCTCGCCGCACTGACGAATCATGATGCAACCTGGACGCTCCTGGCCGTTCACGAAACTCCGCTGCTCAGCGTCATCGACCGCGCCAACAAGGACAGCATGAATCTCTACGCCGAATGCCTCTGCAAGCGCCTGGGTTTCGCCAAATCGGGTGCCGGCACCTGGCAAGCCGGCACGGCGGCGGTGGGGGGGTTCCTGAATTCGCTGAACATTCCCCCGTCGCAGTACACGCTGGACGATGGCTGTGGATTGTCGAAGAACAATACGATCAGCTCCCACCTGATGGTGACCGTGCTGACTCACGATTATTTCGGAGGGAATTCCGCGGCGTGGCTGGCGTCCCTGTCCGTCGCCGGCGAGGACGGCACTCTGGCCGAGCGATTTCACGGCTCGGATCTTCGCGGCCGGGTCATCGCCAAGAGCGGCTATGTCAACGGAGTCAGTTGTCTCAGCGGATATCTGCACGCCAAGGACGACAATTGGTATTGCTTCAGCATCATGTTCAACGGCATACCCGAGGGCAGCAACAGCGGCGCGAAATTCCTACAGGAGCGCATCGTTCGCGCCGTGGACCAACACGCCCTGGCCGTCGCCCAGGCTCGCGCCAATTGACCCGCGCTTGCACAGTCCCAATGAATAATCTCTAGCCCGGGAAATCAAGCTTCACCGCCCGCGAGTACGCTCGAGAGCGCGGAGAACGCGGAGAAAAAGCAGGGTTTCACCGGCTGTCGTGCGGCGCATTCTGCAAGATCGATTTCTCAGCGTTCTCCGCGTTCTCTAGCGAAGCGAGCGGTTAAAAATCTGTTTAGAAGTTCCTATTTCCCCTCGACCAGTTCGTAAAACCCCGTGGTGTCGCGCTTGAGGTAGCCCTTGTCGGCCAACTCTTCCCAGATCTCTTTGCCAAACCCCGACGGCGGCTGGATGGAGACGATCACGCTCTTTGCGCCGCCGCTGAGCGGACCATGGCCGACCTTGGAATCATCGTCCAGGCGCGTGAGCTTCATTCGTTTCTTGAACGCCTTGAGCGCTTTCTTCAATTGATCGTCAGTGCTGGGCATGGCGTGCTCCTTGGAAATCTTTGCAACGGAATTGTACCGGCGTTCAGCGGGAAGTGCATCTCGCCTGGGTGCAGGAAGCGGACGGGCTCGGTCGCCTCAGTGGGATCGAATGGGCCACGATCGTCGAAGAAATTGTTTGGTGACGTTGGCTCGAATCTTGTCATTCGGTGATAAAATCGAGCTGTCCTCGCACCTTCTGGGATGTCGTGATGACTCAGGTATTGGAATATGCCACGCCGCCGCGGCCGTTGATAAATCGCAAGATGATCGCGGCCCTGATGCTGGTACTGGGCACCGCCATCTATGCGGCCCTCTGCTGGCCCGCGATGCATCAGCGTGGCTATCCACCGTTGGACCATTTCTGGAGCGGGATGACCTACTTGTGGGTTTTTCCAATTCCGCTCTTCACGCTGATTTGTCCACACGGGAAATTCTCCCGTCGGGTGCTCGTTCTGTATGCGCTAATCAGCGCCTATATTGACGGGTGTACGGTCGTGATGATTGTTCCACATCTGTTCGATCCGTTTGAAGGAATCCCGATGTTGGTCTTTTTCGGACCGATTCACCTGATTGGCATTGGCGCCATCGCTTGGATCAGCCGTTTCATTTTCAGGGCCTTGGGGATTGAATCGGAATCGGAGTCGCCGGCGAAAATGGAGGGGCGTACCGCTGGCCGAATTGTTGCCGTCCTGGCGATCCTGGGGGCGGCGGCCGCGTTTCCATATGTCTTTCGCTTATGCGCCAAAGCAATAGATATACACGAGGGTGCGGCGCGGGCCGACGCGCTTTGGACGGATCACACCGCCTATATCCTGTCTGTCAATTCCTGGATGATTCCGCATCAGGCGGGAAATTATGACATCTATAGCTTTTTCGACGCCAGCTCGGGATTGCCGTTGCGACACGAAATGGGCCATGAATATGAGCTGGGTTACAAGGCCCGCATCCAGGAGCTGCTGTCCAGCCGCGGCGTTCCGTCCTGGTCACATAAGCATCAACTCGTTTCCGACGCCGATCTGTTGGGAATGTTTAACGCCAAGGACATGACGCTGGTGACGGCATATCCGCATGACATTTCCCCCAACGTGGTGCTGATGCATGGGGGCACCATGTACCGATGGGGTGGGTCCTTCAGTTCTGGCTCGAATTCGCTCGAGGTCGAAACGCGGTGCGGCGGGAATTTCGGCGACTCAAACTATTTCGGCGACGCAGCCACTGGCCGTCTCGCGAAGTATCCTGGCGTAACTTTCGTGCGCGGCGGCAACCATTGGATTGCGGCCGTTTCTGAAGACGGGTGGCTTCTGAGCGCCGCCATGAAATCACCATGATTTTGCCCGAGAGAGCTAGAGGGGCCGCGAATTTCAAAGTCGAGCCGTTTTTCTTTATTCAGGGACCACCTCCCTGAATGAGCCGTCGAACTGAAGTTCTTCAAATGCCGAGCCGTTTGGCGATCTGGCTTTGCCAATTCCTGAAAGAAATAACCTGTTCACTTCATCAGCCAGCGTTCGGGCCATTGCCTGACTGCTCGGCGTCGTGAAATCCAGCGAATCAATACCACCTTGAGGCCCCCTCGTGGAGCGTACAATCTCGGCACTGGGGGCAGGGAAACTTCTACGGCTTTTCCTCGATCAGCTTCGTTTGCCAGTCCTGAGCCGTGTGGAAGACGTGCAGGATATGAACCTCTCTATCATCGAAATTGTAGACGGCAACATGGCCGTGCCCGCTGGCTTTCCGTCTGATGACGACGTAGTGCAAATCGGGACGCGTGCTGACCGTCTTGCCCCTGGCGTAGCTGTTGGCCAGGTCGGCGATGCTTTCTTTGAGATACCGGAGATACGCGTCGGCATGGGTTACGCCGTAACGTTCAGCGTTCCACCGCCAAACGCCATCGAGTTCATCAATCGCCGTCGGGGAGCGAATAATCGTCAGCCGGGATTTTCCCGAAGCCATTCCGCCCTGCGTTTCGCGAGCTCCGCGTCTGCTTGCTCCGCCGTGTAGGAATTCCCAGCCTTGATCTCTGCTTCCGCCTTGTCGATGTGGGCGAGCCGTTCGGGCGTGAAAAGGTGGTCGAGGTTTTCGGTGTCTTCGTGAAGATCGTGGCTCAAAACCGTGGCGATGTATTCGTCAACGGTCGAAAACCCGGCTTCCGTCGCTCGGCGTTGGACCTGTTTGTAAAGCTGATCGTCGAGTTGGACTTTGTACATGGGCAATCTTCCTGAACGGCTGTTCCATATTATAACGGCATTACAGGCCGATTGTCATTGAGAAATTGGCCCTTGGCGTTCCACGATAGGACCGGAACAGGTACGTCGCGCGGCGCGAACCGGCGAAGTGATTCCGGCAACGCCGCTGATCGAAGTCGCCAGGAAACACAGGGATTTTCTGAAGATTGTCGGCGTTTGGCAGCCTCCGTCTTGCTCAGTGCGGCCACCCCCGATATTCTTTCAAAAAGAAGTTCCCGTAGCTCAATTGGAAAAGGTGAGTGCCGAAATTCCTCGGAAAAACGGGGGGTTTCGTGTCAAGGTGGACATGTGGTGGACACGGCGGGGCCGCTGACCGACGTGAACCGCCATCAACCGGCTAAAACTGATTCGGAACTGGCCACGCTGATTGCAGTCTGGTCGGAATTGCCGGATTCAATTCGGGCGGCCATCGTAGCGATGGTGCGGGCGATTCTGGACAATCAAACCGGCCAATTCTGAGCGATCATTTAGCCGACACGGCGGAAGCGGCAGACGCGCTCTTAATTTTTGCGACGAAATCCCGGACCACACGGATAAAATTGTCGAATGTTTTTTCTATTTCTGCCGCCTTCAAATCTCGGGAGAGGACATCTGAATATCCGGCTTTCGGTGTCACCCCCGGAACAAGGGAAGCGACGGCCTTCACATAATCGATTGCGATATTCTCCGGTAGGTTCAGAGTGTCAAATTGCTGAAGCGTCCACCCTGTATATAGAGCACCACCTGTATTAAGCACAAATAGCGTCACGTTTTGCTTGCTGCCCGCTGGGTCAGGAAATTGGATCGAAACGCTGCTGGCTCGCCAAACGGCAATCGCGCCAATTTCATCGGCGAATTTCAGCAGGCGTCGGTATGTTGTTTTGGTTGCTTCATCTTCAATTTCCTCAAAAAACTCATCCTCGGACAACGTCCTTCGCCTGCCGCCCGATGGAGTGGACTCCTTTTCTTCAATGTCAACCGATACCTCCGCTTTTCCAGTCGTCTGCACTCGAACAACGGCTCGAACGATTTCTAGCGAATTGGCGACAAGCTGTGGAATGACGATCCGCGAACCGTTTTGCATTGGATTTTCGTATATTTGCATCTCAATCATTCGAAAGCTGAACAGGCTTCGCGGGTGCCTGTGAAGGGAACCGAGCATCGCTTCAATATTCTCGTGAATGCCATCACCTACAACGAGGAGAAGGAATCTTCCCGTTTCGAGTGTCCGGTTAACTTCATCGTGAAACTGCTCCTCGGAAAGCGTTTCTTTGGGACATTCCGACGCAACGTATTGGTGAAGTGAACGCCCTCCATCAAGCGGAGTTGGTTTCAACCCGTCACGAATGCCCTGCTCCAAATCCTCATAGTCATATTTGCTGAGCCGACCCGCGTAATCGAGAATCTGAGCGACGACTTCCCTCGTTGCTTGTGGATTTCGCCAAAGTTTCGTCTCGACGATTGCCAGTTTTCCCCTGGGAGAAATAAATAGGTTGTCGATCCCATCTATCTCACGTCCCAGGGACACTAATGGCGCAAAATCCGGATCGATTTCGTTGACGGGAAGCAAATCAGGATTCGCGTGCAACGCAATTTGCAAGAATTCTTCGCCAATCGCTTTGTCGGCGAAATCCACGCGGGTGAGTTTTACAGCCCGGTTTGATAGATCGATTATACAAGGCGTAGCACCGCGTCGCATGAAATCCTCCTCTGTGAATGCCTCTGGTAATCATGGAATTGCCGGACAGATGATTTAGCCGGGCGTGGTCGGGCCAATCTCAGTCTAGTCGTTTAGCCATTGCCCTTTGTATTCCCAAAACAACTTTATCAATCGCGCTCCACCATTCGGACTGTTTCTGTGAAATTGCCTTTAACGGCGGCTCTGCATCGTCGCTGTAGATAACTTCCTCCCATTCGTTTTTTCCAGACTTTGATCGATAATGATTGCGCGACGCTCCTGGAATCAGTCGAACCAATGTATCGAAGTAATCAGTCCAAATACTATCTGGCAGCTTTAGCAGCCTGCAGCGCCTCGACAACCAAAAGACCTGCGTCCAGTATCCCTCGAAGTCGAATCCTCCCAAAGTGAAAAATACATCCTTGTCGTTGTCGAAATATTTCAACAGTGGTCCACTTTGCATCCATTCGACGGCGAGGTGATGACTCGGGGCCTCTTCATGAACTCGTTTTACAAACGCCACCTCTGCCGGGTCAACATTTTCTTGGAGCTTTCGATAGAATTCATCTTCAGTGATAGTAAAGCGCTTTGCTGTGCGTGGCGAATCCTCCGGCGGCGTACTGACTTCAATGCGGTTGTCGCCTTTAAGTTCGATAACGGCGCGGACCACCTCGCGCGTCCGTGCAACGATTCGCGGCTGAACGAAGATAGGATCGTTCTTGCTGGGGTCGAGTCGAAAAATCGCCATCTCGATTAAACGGAGCGTGAAGCCCAATTGCGGCTGACCTTGTAGAAAATCAGCCATTGCCTCAACGCCCTCCTGTATTCCGTCACCGATCGCCAACAGCAAAAATTTTCCTCGGCGCAAATTTTGACTGATAGCGTCATGAAAGTGCTTTGGATTCACCTCAAGCCCGCGTGCTTTCATGCGTTCTATTAGGCCGCCGGATAAACCCGTGGCATCTGCAATCGCAGAATCTAAATCTTCATATCCCATCGTTGAAAGCCCTGCGGCATAATCTATGAGTTGGGATACGACTTCCCGCCGCGATTGTGGATTGCGCCACAGTTTTGTTTCGACAACCGTCAATAGCCCTTCCGCATTCACGCAAAGAACGTCCACAGGCCCGGCACCTGATTCAACCTCTCGCGCAACGGGAACCGATCCCTTGAAGGCCGGTTCGAGTTCCTCAAACGGAATTAGCTCGGGGTGTGAAAAAAGCAGTTCCTGAATCCAGTCCTCGTCGTGGAAATCATCGCCGAAGGCTGCTCGGTGTAAGGTGACAACCTTGCTGTCTTGAATAAGTACCGGAGTCGCATATTGGCGTTCGCTCATGAAAACATCGTATCCGATCAGACATCGGCAATGGAGTATTTGCCGAAGCAGGCTAACTGGAATCGCCGCTTAGGCTGCCAAAAACAGAACGGGTAATCATGGACATTGATCGTCAATTTGGAAGCGTCGGAGAATAGCTGATTCTCGACAACGAATTCCTCCGCCGCCGTCGCCAGCGTTTTGGGCGCGCTCGGCGGCGGAGTTTCGATAGACCTTTTAAGTATAAGAAAGAGGAATGGCTTAACGCTTTGATTTATACGAACCGCGACGGACAGTTTCTGTCCGAGAACGGACAATTTGTGGCTTTCGACGGCCAAAAACCGCTTGCAATATTGGCCGAATAGTGACAGGGTGCTGGTAGATCACGACCAAAAAAGTGGGGGTAAAATGGCCGAAAATGGACAAACATTGCGAGCGGAGAATAATCGGGTCGCCACGAAGCGTGGGCTTCCAGTTTACCGCGTCAATCCCAGCATACCGCCGTCGAACGGCCTGGCGACACGACAGAAGCGTTTCGAGGTGCCTGGCGGCAAAGCCGCCGTCATCGTGGACAACGGCACCGGCGAAATCAAAGGCATCGGCGGCATGGGCTTTTGGTGGCAGGAGGATGTAGACGCAGACCGATTCGTAAAAGTGTTTCTGGACGGCATCAAGCAAGCCTGCGGACTTTCTAAATCCGGGATGGCCGTCTTTGGACTGGTTTACAGCCAGATCCGGGAAAAGCACGGCAATGACAAGATCGAACTGAGCCAATACATGGCACAGGATCGCGGCCTGAACGAACGCACCTTTCGCCGGGGCCTGCGGGAGTTGCTGGAAAAGGAATTTCTGTATCGCAGCACCAGCGACGGGGTTTTCTTCATCAACATCCGGTTCATGTTCAACGGCGACCGTCTCGCCTTCGTGCGGACGTACCATTTAAAGGGTGCGAGCCGTCAGCAGGAATTGCCGCTAGGCGATGCTCCCGCGTTGGCCGCCCCATTCCTGGGGGAGCCGACCGGCAACTGATCGCCGCGTCGTCGTAATTGCGGAAAACCGCAAAATCGTATTTCAGATGGGATTCACATTGGGTGTGGCATCAATCGGCATGGTGTCCGATTCCTCCGGGAATTGCTTCTCAAGAAGCTCTCGCACCGCATCCGCCATCTTGGTGCCCTTTTCCGCACATTGGCTTTTAATTCGCTTGTGCAGGCCCAGCGGCACGTCGATGGTAAGCCGCTTCATGGGCTGGCCCGCATTCTTGTCGTTAATCCATTCATCCGGCGATAGCCGTGTGGGCGATCCGGCAGGTTTGGAACGGAAGCTCACTTTCTTCATGCCCCAAACTCCAAAACTTCGTTTACGAGCGCGGTAAGCTCATCCCCCGCCTGGCTGTCGGGCGAAGTCTCGAAAACGCTCTGGCCATGCCCCGCCGACTCGGCAAATGCCACTCGCTGACAGATAGCGGTTTTTAACACCGGCACCGGGTATTCAGCCAAGGCATCCACCACGTCCCGGCCCAAAGCCGTATTTACGATTTTACGATTAATTACAAACGCCGATTTGAGGCCGGGCTTGAATACCATCGCCTCCTGCAACAGGTCCACGATTTCTTTCGCGGCCCACACGTCATACGGCGAGGGCTGCACTGGTATCAATACAACATCGCTGGCCATGATGGCTGACCGGGCGACTTCGTACACCCGTGGCGGCCCATCAATCAGGACATGCTCATACCCTTGTGCCAACGCGGGCAATTCCTTGTGGATGGATGGCCGGGGCAATCCGGCAACGGGGAACAACGGATCGCTACTTCGGGATGCTGCCCAATCGAGTGCGGAACCTTGCGGGTCGGCATCGACCAGCAGCACCTTTTTCTTACGTCGGGCCAGTGCATCCGCGATGTGAACCGCCAGCGTCGTTTTGCCGGCGCCGCCCTTCTGATTCAGGAGTCCGATGATCATATTTTCACCGTGAAATTTGCGATTGGGCGGAATTGCGATTTCACGGTTATCACGAATTGCGGAAGTGCGCAAATACAGAATTGCAGATTTACGATTTTTAGGGATTTCCCGGGGAAATTCCTCCTTAGCAGTGCTAAGGGAAGATGTCTGTCGAACATATGCAACTTTCTGAATAGCACTTCCGCAATCGCATGGGGGGTTACTGAGCGATGCGTTTACGAGTCCGGCCACGGTGTTACCACGCCACAAATCGTTAGGCATTCCATGAAAGAATCTGCTGTCCCAAGGCAATAAGGGATGGGCGGATCGCGCGCGCTGTTGCACGTGCCCACTTTAACGATTTGTAAAGCAGTTCTGGGTTACACTGGCAAATGCTACGCATCATCCAAAACAATTCCGCCGCCGGGGCCATGAGCTATTACAGCACGGCGGACTATTACAGCGAGGGACAAGAGCTACTCGGACAGTGGCGCGGGCACGGTGCCGAGCGTCTTGGGCTGGCCGGTGGCATCGACAAGGCGACGTGGGACGCCCTGTGCGACAACCGTGATCCGACGACCGGCTTGCCTCTCACTGCCCGGCGCAATCAAGAACGAACGGTGGGCTACGACTTTAACTTCCATGTCCCAAAAAGCGTATCCGTGCTCTACGGTCTGACGCGGGACGAGCGGATTCTGGATGCGTTCCAAACCTCCGTCGATGAGACGATGCGGGACATTGAACGGGAAATGAAAACCCGCGTGCGGGTGAACGCTAAGAATGAGGAACGCACGACCGGCAACATGGCCTGGGGCGAGTTCACGCATTTCACGTCACGGCCAGTGGATGGCGTACCCGATCCCCACCTCCATGCCCATTGCTTCGTTTTCAACGCGACGTTCGACGAAAACGAAAACCGCTGGAAGGCGGGCCAGTTCCGGGAACTCAAGCGTGATGCCCCTTTCTTTGAGGCGGCGTTTCACTCTCGGTTTGCTCGGCGTGTCGAAGAATTGGGATTGCCGGTTGAACGCACGAAAACCGGCTGGGAGTTGCAGGGTATCCCCAAATCCGTCGTCCGGACTTTTTCACGCCGGACGGCGCAGATTGAGCAAACCGCAAAAGAGGCGGGCATTACCGACCCGGCGGAAAAAGACACGCTGGGGGCCAGGACACGGGATAGCAAAAAGAAGGATATGCCATTCGCGGATTTACAGCGGGAATGGCGGTCCCGTCTCTCTGGCGATGATCAGGACGCGATTGGTAGGGTCGCCGCAAACATCGGCGGTCAGGCGATTCCGGAAGATCCCGCATTGGCGAAAGACGCCGTGACTTTTGCCGCCGATCATTGCTTTGAACGCAATTCAGTGGTGCCGGAGCGGGTTGTTTTGGCGAAGGCGCTCAAGCATGGGGTAGGGAAGGCGAGTTTTGAATCGGTGGATTCGGCATTTCGGAAACACGATCTGGTTTTCGGTGAACGGGATGGCCGGAAGCTGGTGACTTCGGAAGACGTGCTGCTGGAAGAAACGCGGATGCTGAAATTTGCCCGCGATGGCCGTGGCACCTGCCAGCGACTTGGCAACGGGCCGCATTACTTCAACGATGCCAAGCTCAACGCCGGGCAACGTCGGGCGGTCGAGCATGTGCTTAATTCATCGGATCGGGTGATCATCATCAATGGTGCTGCCGGCGTCGGCAAAACCACCATGATGCGTGAGGCGGTGGACGCAATCGAAGCGGGTGGAAGCAAAGTCTTCGCGTTTGCACCCTCCGCCGACGCCAGCCGGGGCGTCTTGGCCAGTGAGGGATTTGAGAATGCGGACACGGTTGCCCGGCTGCTGGTCGATGAAAAACTCCAGCAAAGCATCAAAGATCAGGTCATCTGGATTGATGAGGCTGGGCTGATTGGAACCAAAACGATTGGCCAGGTCTTCGACTTAGCCGACAAACTCGATGCCCGCGTGATTCTCTCCGGCGACCGTAGGCAGCACGGATCGGTCGAACATGGCGCGGCGTTGCGTTTGTTGGAAACTGAGGCCGGATGCCTTCCCGCTGAAATCCGGGACATTCAGCGGCAAAAAGGCGAATACAAGCAGGCGGTGCAATCGCTGAGCGATGGTCGCACCGAAAAGGGATTCCAGCAACTCGACCGTTTGGGCTGGGTCAAAGAGGTTCCCGCAAGCGAACGATATAAGGCCCTGGCCGACGATTACGTTGCAACCGTTGCCGCCGGGAAATCCGCTCTGGTTGTCAGCCCCACTCATGCCGAAGGCGAACGCATTACGGGTCATATCCGCGAATCACTGAAGGATTTGGGGCGGGTGAATTCAGATGAACGCGAGGTTTCGATTCTGGAAAGATCGAACCTGACGCAAGCCGAGCGTGGCGACGCGGTGAATTATGCTCCCGGCGACGTGCTGGTATTTCAGCAGAATGGTAAGGGATATCGCAAGGGCGAGCGTATCGTTGCCGGGAATGGCGCGTTGCCGCTGGATCAGGCGAGCAAATTTCAGAAGTACCGCACTCGAACCATTACCATTGCTGAGGGCGATCTCCTCCGCGTCACGCAAAACGGAAAAACCGCCGATGGCAAGCACCGGCTCAATAATGGCGCGCAATACAAGGTGGAAGGATTCACCCGGCAAGGCGACATCCGGCTCAACAATGGGTGGACCATCGACAAAAACTTCGGGCATCTGGATTATGGGTATGTCGTCACCAGTCACGCGAGTCAGGGCAAGACGGTGGATCGGGTGTTCATCGGTCAATCGTCCGAATCGTTCCCCGCTTCGTCACGGGAGCAATTCTATGTGTCCGTTTCGCGTGCCCGGCAACAGGCGACGATTTACACCGATGACAAGGAATCGCTGCTTGATGCCGTCAGCCGTTCCGATGATCGGATGACGGCGACCGAGTTCGTGGCCGACCGCGAGTATCGGGAACGGGTTGCCCATCTCCATCGGATGGCGGCTCGGGCGCCCGAACGGAATGAACGCGAACGCACGCCGACACGCGAGGTGATCGAGTATGACAGATAAGTTTCTGCATCATCGCCCCGTTCGCGTGCTTGACGACAGATTTGATTCAGGCTCGTCTGCGGATTCCGGCAGCGTCGATGATTTTCATTCGTTTGGCTGGCTGCGGGGCATTCGGGAGCGGGCCACGATGCTCGAATTGCGCAAGAAATCCGGCGATGTCATGGCGATTGGCTATAGCTGGATTGAGCGTGTGGAATTCAATCCAACCGACGGGATCACATTGCACGTTCATGGCGACAAGATTCGCATTAAAGGCCGAAATCTCAACGCCGAAGCTCGGCCCGAAGTGCGATTGTTTCAAGGAATCGCCCGTCATCGTGTGGCCTGGGTGCAGGAAGCGGACAGGCCCAGCACCCTGAACGGTGATGAGCGGGCCACGATTGTCGAGGAAATTGCTTGGTGACGCGGGTGCGAATCTTATCACTTTGATTCGTCGGGAAAGAAGACCCTTGGCAAGCACGGAATTCTACAATGTGTTTACCCGAGTGCTCGGCATGCCTCACCCATTCTCTTCTCGGCAGTTAAGCTTATGTGAAAGCGCATGGATCGCTTTTCGAACGCGAGTCGTGTCACCATGATGGCGTTCGTCAAACCGTTCACCGCTTCGCTCAGCCAAGCCCGAAATCATGCTGGAAAGCTTCAGCACTTCACCCGCAATGTTCTTCGGAACTGACCGCGCGCACCATTCCTCAACCGCAGCCAATGACGCGCCAGTCAGCTCGGGCAACCGGTCATTTTGATTGACGACGCTTAGTAACGCTCGCTCGGCCTCAATTTTTTTTAGAAACGCCTTCATTCAGCATCTCCTCTATTTTCATGGCCCATCGGCTCAACTCTGGCAATCGCCTTATGCATTTTTCAAGACTACCGTTAGGGATCGGACTCCTCAAGCCCCGTGTTGAGGCGCGCCTGCACTCGCAGAGTAAATTGTAGATACGTTTCGAAATCGGAAAACGAGGAGTCTCAATAAGAAACGGACTCACTCTGGAAAACATAAATCGTGCTTGCAGCGTCGGCAATGCCGCCATTGCAATATCTCTACAAGCCATTCCAAGCAAGCCGAATTCATAGGTCGGTGAGCGTGATCGCGAGAGCAGTTCTTTAATAGCTCCATCCAAGACTATACGCAAAGACGAGACCTCTTCGCGACCTCCGGTATACGGCGCGGGTCTGCCAAGCTGCTCAAGAAGCCCTCGCCCCTTCGGAATAAATACCGGAACGGCTTCACAATACAGATGCCACGCAAAGAGAGTGCCTCGTTTGAAAAGAGATCTAAGCCTGTCACGGGAATATACGGACCAGTCGTTCGGGAATTGCGTGGCCTCATTGGGCGCAGCAATTACCAATACATCCACGTCCGATCCCGGGTCAACTTCGCATCGAACGATCGACCCAAAAATGTATATTTCAGTTGTAATCATCGCTTGGAAAACCGACGAACGAGGACTGTTACAAATAGGCCAGTCAACAGTAGGCGAATCGCGGTGACCGCTCCGAAAAAGAAGGGAGTGAAATCCACACCTTTGTATGTCCCCCATAACAGGGTAAAGGCATCAGAGAAGACGCCCCTAAATGGCCTGCCTTGAACGGCGCCCCAGACGACAACAACAAGATACACCAACATTAGGAGCCGAAGTAATTTGGGAAGCGATTCCCCATGTCCCCAGACAAAATCAGTAATCTTAAACCATGCGTAATTGGCCACGCTTTGGGCGCGTGCAACACCGCGATATTTGCGTCGATAGTACGATTGTCGCGAAAACGCTGCGTTGTACAGGTGCGTCTTGGTCGCCTGCAACTCGGCGAGAATCGCCGCGTTCACACCCTTGGAATCCCCGACCTGAGCGTAATTAACCCGTAGCGCGCGAGCGAGTTCAAGCGCGACGTTTTCATAACCCGGCATATTCCGCTGAATGATACTCTCGTGAACAACGGTATTTGAAAAACGGCAATAACTGAAATCACAGCCTTCAAACGAGCTGCCCCGTAAGTTCGAATTCCGGAAAACCGCTCCCGTAAAATTGCAGTTGTCAAATTTGCAGTCCCTGAAATAACAATCTTCGAAAATAACGTACTTAAACTGTAGGTCTTTGAAAACGCCACCCTTGCAACTCACAGTCTCAAAGATATGACGGTCAAAACTGACGCCATTTAGGACCGACGGCATCGCCACATCCGTAAATCTCGGTCTCGTTGCCACGGGAAAACTTGGCACTGGTGCATCAATCATAAAATGATCGCTCCTTCACAAGAGACGCCCGCAACATTTTACCTGTTCGCCAAATCCTGATCCAATTTGGCTTTAGAGCTTGTGACAGCAGACTCCGCGGCCGTTAATGAGCCGTCGCACAGATGTCCTTCCGATGCGGAGACGCTTGGCAATCTGGCTTTTGCTGATTCCCGAATGAAACAGCCTGTTCACTTCATCCGCAAGTAATTTCACCGTCGCGGGCCTGCCGTGCGGCTTGCCGTTCTTTCTGGCCTCGGCGATGCCCGCCTTGACGCGATCCCGAAGGATGTCCCGCTCGTATTGAGCAAACACCGCCAGCATCCCCGCCATTGCCTGGCCGCTCGGCGTCGTGAAATCCAACGAATCATTCAGCGACACAAAATTCACGCCGACAGCGTGTAATTCCTTCAACGTCGTTACGAGGTCGAGCAACGATCGGCCCCAACGGTCGAGCTTCCAGACCAGGACAATATCAACCTCCCGTCGTATCGCGGCCCGCAGAACGTCATTGCGGGCCGGTCGATCCTTGGCTCCGCTTCCGACTTCCTCAATCTGCATGGCAACCGTCCAGCCCCGTCGCTCGGCATATTCCCGCATCGCCGAAATTTGCAATGGCAATGTCTGCTGGTCGTGAGTCGAAACGCGTGCATACAGCCCGACGCGTAAACGGTCGCTCACCCCCTGGCCAAAAACCTCCCCCTGATTTCCGGTCATCACCCCTCGACAAATCAACTGCTTGCAAAAATCCCTTTACACCGGCCAAAAACTATAGTTTATGGTCAGGTCAGGGCGTATCACGATTCAGCGAAGGGGACAAGAGAATTTCTAGCCGCATGGAAAACCTGCTCACGATTACACTGGAAGCCCACAACGACGACCTTAATCATCACCGCCACTATGAAATCACGGTTGGCCGGGATTTGCTCGACGATTGGACGCTAAGCATTCGCTACGGTCGCGTCGGCGGCGGATATCAAACGCAAAAGTTTGCCGGGAAAGACGAGGATCACATTCGGGCCATTGTCCGCGAACGCCTGCGGCGTCGGCGTTCGGCCCCAAAACGAATCGGATGTGCGTACCGGGTCACGATATTCGATACCGTTGCGGAATTCGACGCATCTGCCTGGCTACCGGATGATTCGATTGTCTTTCTTCCTGAACCATCTTTTTCCATGCCCCCGATGGCGGACAAAATTGCTTTCAGCGGAGCGAAGCGGGGTCAAGGTGGAACCGTCGGAGAAGGGGACCCGTGTACGCACGGGGTAGCACCTTGAGGCCGATTCGTGGAGCGTACAATGTCGGAATTGGGGGCAGGGAAATCTTTGTATCCCAGCCGTTAGGGCTGTTCTGGAACAATACCGAACGCACCACCATCTGCGAGCCGGTATACGCGGAAGTCGCTATCCAGAGTAAACACGTCCCGATCACCCAACGTTTCCGCTATTGACACGAGCGAGGCATCTGCAAGGTCCATCGGGACATTCTGATAACGGTTCATCAACACCGCCATCTGCCTGCGTTCGATGTCGCTGTGCTCGTGCAATCGAACAATGCCCCGGTTTAGCAAAGCCCAAAGGTGCTCTTGTAGTGGGAATCCGCCAATGCGTCCGACAAGGTACATCGCTTCGACGAAACATGCCCAGGTCGAAATGACCGGCACCGTAGCGGCTTCCAATATGGCCTGACAACGTGCGTGAGTCGGTTGGTTCCGGTCGCAGAGGGACACGAGCGGCCCCGCGTCAATGAGCATTAAAGCACCAGCCCCTGCTTGCGGAATTTTTCAATCAACGCATCGCCGAAGGCGTTGGCCTTGGCAGCATTTGGCGGCTTGACTTGCAGGGCGTCCCCTTCCGCCAGCCAGCGGCGAATTTCATTCAGCATCGAAGGGACCGCACCGCGATCATCGGAAAGCACGGTCACGCGGACACGCTGACCGGCAAACTGGTCGGGATGCCGGATCAGCTCTTCCCACTGCCCTTCGACTTGATTTAGTTGGTTGGAATTTGCGGCCATATCGGGATTGTAACATGGGAATTTCATCCTTGCAGCAGGTTTTTTAGCAGAAAAACGACCCGAACAGGCACACGGCATTTCACGCCGTCCGGAGATTTGCCGGTCTATTCAGGTCGATTGCGGATTTTCAGTGAAAGATTTATGCCTCTCGACGCAATATGTTTGTAGCGTGTTCTGCGGCCACAGGCCGCATTCGACAATCAAATACAATCAATGCACGCGCGGTCAGGACGTATATACCCGCGCGAAAACTTTACGGGAGTTCCAATGTCAACAGTTTTGATTCACAATCGCGGGCCAGATCATCCGCCGCAGTTGCTTACGCTCGCAATGATTCGGCAGCACTATTTGCCGATTGCCGCTCGCACGATTTTCCGGATGATTTCTTCGGGGCGATTTCCGAAGGCCGATATCGGTATCGGTGGTAAAATACGCCTGTGGAAGCGTGAGACGATAGAGGCATGGATCGCCGCGAACGCGGGGTAATGACCTTCCTGCGTTCGCTACGACTTTTCCGAAAGCAGGAATATTATGAATTCCGTTCAGACCGAAGGCCGCTGGCTTGAAGTGCAAAAACGGATCAAGGTGATTCGTCACGGCGAGCACGGCGTCCGACGTGTAGAGCTGACAAACTGGTATGGTCGTCTAAAGATGAATGGTCGTTGGACATGGTTCAAGCTGTTCACAGATCGACGGGCATCGCAGCAGCGATGGAATGAAATCGTCCGCGATCAGGAATTGCGGCAGGCGGGCGTGATTACGCCGCAAATGGACTCGGCGCAACGACCGCTTGCGGACCATTTGGCCGAATACTTTGCCGATTTGAAGCGCCGCACATCGGGCGAGCATTGCCGTATCACTGAAAATATGCTCAACCGGCTGGTAGGCGGTGCGGGATGGAAGGCACTTTCCGAGATTGATGAACCGAGTACCCAAAAGATTCTCGCCAACCTGCAAGGCGAGAGGAACTACACTGTTGCCCACGTCAATAAATTTCTGACAAAACTGAAATCGTTCCTGCACTGGTGCGTGCCTGATCGGCTGCCGTTCAATCCCCTGCGAAAGCTCAAGAAGGGCAATGAGCGAAAAGCTCTCAAGCGGCGGGCAAAACGCCCGCTGACTCCGCACGAGGTATTGAGCCTCTTGCAAAAGGTGTCGTCGCGTCGCCGCTTGAAATACGCCATCGCCATTTATGCTGGTCTGAGACGAAACGAAGCGGCGAAGCTGACCTGGGGCGATCTCAAGTTCAACGCTGTCATTCCGCATATTGTGCTTCGTGCGGAAACGACAAAAACAGGCCAAGCGGCGACATTGCCGCTGCACCCGTATCTGGTGAATGAATTGCGCGAATTGACGCCTGGAATGCCTGGGGCACCAGTTTTTGACAGCATTCCCGACAAGAGAACCATCAAGCAAGACCTATTGGCGGCAAAGATCGAACCTTCGGACGAACATGGGCGTCGGGCCGGTTATCACGGTCTGCGGTACACGTTCGCATCCCTGCTGGATGAAACCGGATGCAGTCACGGAACCCGCCGCGCACTGATGCGGCACGGTGGGGGTGATATGACTGACGGCTACACTGTTGCCAGGCTGTCGGAAATGTACGAGGCGGTCAAGCGGTTGCCGTCACCGCTCGATGCGAAATCTGTCACGATAGTAAAGACTGGAACCGCCGATAGCGTTCTTCCCGATCCCAAACAGGTGGACACGTGGTGGACACGCGATGCACTTGCACCGACATTCACCGGCGCGAACGGGCGAAGTGATTCTGGCATGCCGAATACGAGAAATCGCCGGAAAATACAGGGTTTTTCTGATGATCGGCGGTCTGCGGCGGTGTCCGTCTTGCTGAATGCGGGTACCCCCGATATTCTTTCAAAATCAGGTTCCCGTAGCTCAATTGGATAGAGCGTCGGCCTCCGGAGCCGAAGGTTGAAGGTTCGAGCCCCTCCGGGAACGTTTGGCAGATCAAGGCCACGACAAAACTGTGGCCCGACATCTCTTTTATCTCTAACTCTGTCCAATCATCCTGCCCTCTTCAGTTAATCCCGTTGAGAACCAATAAACGCCAATCCGGCAACCTCGCGACGATCTATATCCCTCTTTCCAAACCTCAGTCCCCATTTCGGCGATTCCTCTCGCTCCTCGATTTGCGCCACGCCCTTCCCGATCTGCGACACAATGCCGCCGGCCCAGGCGTGGGGCGGACTCGGGGGTGGGCAACTGAATATCGGCTCATGTCCCCTTCAGCTATTTTTCTCGCGATTTAGATCGCTTCCCGGCGGAATTGACTTGCCGGAACTCCGAAACGATGTATCGTGAAGATCATCGCCGCACGATGGAGGTGAGGCGCGGAAGCAACGGGGAATCCCGAAAAATTGCGTCCTGGATTGCACCATGAAATCTCGCCAATTTTTGTGCTTGATTGGCCTGTCTGTCGCGTGGGGGTTTACAGCAGCGGTGTGGGGCCAAACGTACTACGTAAGCCCGACCGGCAGCGATAGCAACAGCGGCACTTCGCCCAGATCGCCGTGGCAAACTCTGGCGAAAGTGGACTCGACTACCTTTGCGCCCGGTTCACAGATTCTTTTCCGGGATGGAGGCAACTGGTACGGACAGCGACTCACCGTCAGTTCCAGCGGAACGCCAACAGACCCGATCACCTACGGCTCGTATGGCAGCGGCGCAAATCCGACGTTCTGGGGAAGCGTGGTTCTGCCGGCCAAGTTGTTTTTGGCGATCGCCCCGGACACTTATTTCCTTCCCACGACCACGCCGGTGAACGCGTTCCTGATCAACCATCAATTCACGGACAATGCCAGCCTTGTCAGCGGCCAGACGACCGACGCGGGGAACATCAGCTACGTCGAGAACACGCCGAACAGCAACTACTATGACCCCGACGGCCCCGAGCCCGGCCTTTATGTCAACACCGGCGCACCCATCAAATCCAGCGACGTTTACACGGCTGCCATCCTGCAAAATGTCGTCTACGACAACGGCCAAAGCAACCTGGTGTTCAAGAACCTGACGGTGAAAGAATCGGCCGCGTACAATGGGGGCTATGGATACTATATTTTTAAGGGATCGAACGTACAGTTGCTGAACTCCACGGTAATCGCCGCGGGCAAACACGGCGTTGGCGTTATCGACAGCACGGGTTTTCTCGGCCAAGGCCTGACCGCCAGTTACTTGATGCCCGACCAGGGGTACGGCGGCGCGTCAGCGTTCGTAAGCTTTGCCGACCAAACCGTGTCGAACACGACCGCACAGTGGATCAATGACACGTTTACCAATCCCAACGGGCCGTACCAGGCGTTCCTCACCCATAACGTCCCCAGCTCGACCGATCCCACGCCGATTGCCAGCCTGCTGGTTCAAAATCTCGTGACCAACGCGGATCCGGCAATGTCTATCTACACCTCTGGCAGCGAACAGGTAAATATTATCGGCGGTCAAGTGACGAATGGGGACGTTCAGCTCGGCGGAAACAATACAACCGTGAACGGCATGCTTCTCACCGGCGCCAACGCGGCAGTTGAGGTTAGCAGCAGCGGTGCAACGGGCAACGTGATCGAAAACACGGTTATTAACGGCGCCACGCCAACTTGGCAAACGGGTGGTCACGGGGGCGCGATCGACGACAGCGGGCAAGGCACGATTATCCGCTTCAATACGATTGTGCTTGGGGCAACGACCAGTCCATATGGGGCTGCCATCGGCCTGGGAAGCAACACGACCAACACGCAGATCTACGGGAATATCATCGACACGCCATATGCTGCGTTCCTCCAATACGACTCTGGGACTCCCGCAATCAATGCGTTCGACAACCTTTTCGCCGGCACCAGCAACCCCCAGGTCATTTTCTTCGACTTCAGTAGCCCTGATGCTCCCATCACCGCTTGGCCGACGACGATCAGCGCCAGCGAGATGTTCGGCAATCCGACTTTTTTGGATCCGAGCGTGACTTTGTCTCGCTTTCTGATTCGCTTATTAAGCGCGGATGGCGTTGTAATTCAGAATGACTCCGTCGCCGCTTTCGTCTATGACCCCGCGACAGGCCAGTACGTGATGTACGGTGAGTACAGCAACATTTCCCCGGCCGAGCTGGCGAGCCTCGAAGGCGTCGCGGTGCCGGAGCCCGGCGCGCTGGGGTTGCTCGCAATCATGGCGCTCCTGATGCGACGCAAGCGGGGCCATCGCTGATTCAATTGATGTCGGCGGGTTCCAATTCTTTTCCGCCCACCGTGATCCGAACGGGATGTCCGAACCATCCGTGCTGGGTTCCGCTGTGGGCCTTTTCCAGCACGGCGATGACCTGTGCCATGTTGCCATCGGCCGCGACCCAGCCGTTGGCTATGTCAGGGAAATCGACCGAGCAATTCGCACACTTCTTGCCGCTGTCGAAACGAATCGGGCACCAAAACGACTCGACATTGCGGAGCATCTCCGATCCCAGCGACCAGACGCCCGTCATCCAGTCGCAATAGAGGCACCAAATCAAATCGTGTCCGATCAGGCCGTTGAACTTGTGGCGCGATACGTTCACCCACTCCTCATCTTTATATCGCGGGAAATTCACGAGCCAACTCAGAGGTGGATAGATCAGCACTTCGGCCAATCGAATCAGCGTAAACAAGGGCGTGACAATTGCCGTGAGCCAAAGCGACGCATAGTTCCGCCAGGGGCCGACGATTCGATTGACCAGTTCCACGATTCGCGGCCGCGGACCCAGCTTGCGGTGGGCGAATTCATGCGCCGCGGTCCATATCAGCACGGAAGCAACTTGTCCGGCGATCGCGCCAATCAATCCAGACCAGCCCGCGACGATCGGTCCGGCGATGAGCGGCGCAACCGTGAAATAAGCGACCACCCAATCCAAGGCGGGGGCGTGGCAAAGAGCGGCCGAAAATCGTTTGCCCGCATTGCCCAGGCGCGGAATCAAGTGCAACAACGCCGCCGCCGCGAGAAGGGCGACGATTACGCTCCCGGTCACCGCCAGGAAGTGAAGCAGAATATTCATAACGATCGCCTGCTTTCAGCGAGGAATTCCGATGGCTTGCTACATCGACCACGGCTCGGCATGCACGTCGGTTTCGTCGGACCAACGATTTTGCAGCCGAATGATTTCTGACTGGATGTCCTTCGGCAGCGGCTTGATGATCTTCACCGCGTCGAGGAACGCGCGCAGGTTTTCCGGCCGGCTGGTGGCGCCCACGGTGGCGCGCACCTGCGGGAATCCGTAGGCAAATCGCACGCAAAACTCCGGCCAGGTCTTGCAACCCGATCGTTCGTACAGCGGGGCGACTTCGACGGCCCGCTGGCGCAGATAATCCTTCCACGCGGCGCCGGGAACGTCGCGCAGCCGATGAACGTCGCCGCCGGAAACCGTCCGCATCGCCACGATCGGCTCGTTGCGCTCCAAGAGCAAATCCCACAATTCGTTGGATGCGAATCGCTGCAGCGGATTGAGATAGAAGATGTATCCGTCTACTACGCCCGTCGGATATCCGGCCCGCAGCGCCTTCAGCGGCGTGTTGCTAGTCCAGGGAAAGACCTCAAACACGAACCGGTTGACCAGCCCTTCCTCGCGTAGCTTCCGGAAATCATCGTAACATTTCCCGCCCGAGACAAACTCCTCCGCCAATTTCCCGCCCAGGCACAACTGGCCGATATCCATGTGATCCACGCCGAGCGGCTCGATGTTCTGCCGAATCGTCTGGCGCAACTCTTCGATGCTGCTCCACCCGATCTTGAAGATCATCCGCGGCACCCGTTTCCGGTCTTCGTCAAACGCCGCCCGCAGAACCTTCAGCGCATCGCCATACTGATGGCTGGCGTGAAACCAAACCCCGGCATCCATTGCGGCGCGGGCCATCTTCACGCGATCGGCAAACGGAATCTTGTCATCGCCAAGCCGCGTGGTGCCGTAAACGAATTTAGATAAATCGGTCAGCCGACCGGCCGGCTGCTGGGAAGATGATGTTGGCATGGCGCGATAGGATAGTGCGGGCGAGAAGAACGGTCCATTCGGCGGCTACGGCCGAGTCGATTTTTCACTCGCCGGCGCGGCCGCTGAATCGAGCGGCGGATTTCTCGTTTCGGATTTCACTGCCCGGGATTTATTTCGCGGCCGGATCGGCGTACAGAATCCCCCGGCCATTGGTCCCCAAATAGACGCGCCCGTAAATCCTCGAGTCGCCGCTGATGGAATGCGGCCAGCCGTATTGATGCGCCTCGTCGCTGATTCTTATCCAGCTTGATCCGCCGTCATCCGAGCGGAAGACGCCGAAAGCCGCGCCGACTCTTCCCGCGAGGAAAATGGCCGGATCGGTCTTCCCCGGCGGGGGGGCGCCGAATCCAATCGCGTTGGCCTGCTCCACATCGGCCATCTTCGTAAAGCTCGCGCCATCGTCCGTGGAATGGAGCAGCCCGCCATCCTCCGCCGGGAAGAATATCTCCCCATTGGCCGGCGAGACGCGCACTCGGCTAACCGGCCTGGGCAGGCCCTTGGCCACCGCCTTGAAATTCACGCCGCGATTGGCGCTGACGTAGAACGTTCCGCCTTGCTGATCCGCCGCATAAAACCGATTGGAGTCGCCCGGGTCGGAGATCACGACGACTTTTTCACCCAGCCCGCGGCAAGGCAACCAATGCGCGCCCATGTCGGTGCTGTAGGATGCCGGCGCATGGTCCGCCGCCCAGACCAGCGTGGCGCCGTCGGCGGATATTGCAATGGCGCCCGCCTCGGCGGATTTCGGCTCCGCGGCAAACGGCTTCCAGGTCGCCCCGATGTCCGTGGAATAGGCCCCGTGCGCCGCGCCGCTGTTACCCACGCGAACGATCAGCGATGGATCGCCCGCCGATTCATCGATTCCGCTCGTCGTGCTGAAGATCGGATTGCTCATCATTCCGCTCGGCGGGGAAGTTGAAAAATCGTCGTGCCGAAAGCCGCACACGTCGCCCAGCGCGCTGATCAAATGCGGGCCAACCGGCGGGCTCAGCAGATCGATCACCGCGGTCTCCTCAATGCCCTGAGCGGCGACCGACCAGTGCGTCGTGCGATTGGAATCCATCTCCGAGATATCGTCGCAGCCCCAGACCGTCGCGCCGGTGATGTACAACACGTGGTTGGAATCGAACGGATCGATCTCCACGCTTCCGAGCCACCACCCGAATCTCGGAATCGGATCGCCCCATTTCAAGTACGGCGACAGCGAAGGATCGCGCACGGAAAGATCGCCAACGGATTTCCAGGAGTTGCCGCGATCGAGGCTGCGGAAGATATCGTCGCTCGGCTTCCAATGGTCCATGGTCGCGACCATGATCGTCTGAGGATGCTGCGCATCCACCGTCAGCCCGGCGTATCCGAATTTTGAATCGTCCAACCCGGTGGATGTGAGGGGCGTGATGTTTGTCCACGAGCCGCCCGCGGTGTCGTATCGGTAAACGGCCCCATTGGTGACCCCGTTGGGGCCGGGGGTGTTCGTATAACTGACGTACATCATCCCCTCGGCACTGAGCACCGCGTGCTGGGGCATCAAACCCACCGGCTGGCCCGGCACGGCCGACCACGTCTTTGCCCCGTCCAGGCTTCGGTACAGCGGAATGTTTCCCTCCTCGGCCCCCGCGTAAATCGTTGGGACCGGCGATCCCGGGACGCCTGAGCGCGGATCAAACACCACGAACCCGATGCCCAAGCCGTCCGGAGTTCCCTGGATGGGAAAGCTCTTCACCTCGCTCCATGTAACGCCGCGATCCGTGCTGGTCCACAGGCCGTTATGACGCGAGCCGAAAAACAGCACGCTGCCATCGTGCGGATCGACCGCCAGACGCTCGCCGATGGACCGCCCGTCCTCGTTGCCGCCCATCTTGAAGGGCATCGGCGTGCTGTGCCAACTGCGGCCCTGGTCGCCGGAGCGCAGGATCGAACCGTTTCCCACCGAACCGCTGGTGTACGTCCCCGCGGCAATGTAAACCCGATTGGCATCGGACGGATCAACCGCCAGGCTTTCGATGCCATAATCATTCCACCGCCCAATGCCCGCCCAGTCGATGAGCGGCAGCCAGGTTTTGCGCTGCGAATCCCATCGATACGCGCCGCCCATGTCCGCGCGAATGTAAGCCAGCCCTGCCTGGGCCGGATCGAATTCGATCCCCGGCATGAACCCGCCGGCGACGATGGCCACGTTTCGCCAGAGGTAAGGCTCCGATCGCGGCGGGGGGGTTTGATCGGCTTTTGCAGCGCAGACGACAGCAGTCTCAGCGCAGAGCGCGCAAAACAAACCGAAAAGTCGTGGCCAAAAACCTAAGCGCGACCCGTCCTTGCGCGCGCGCACGCGCATGTTACAAATCAAGCCAGTAGATGGCGGGAACTGCTGCGCAAGAGTCGGGCCGCTACCCATCGTAGTTCAAGCTCTTTCCAAGATTAGTAACGAGTGTAGTAAAGTCCGTGGCGCCGATCACGTCAACTCCGTCGAGATCAGATTCGAAATTTGTTGAATTCGTTGCGTATCCCAAGTTGATGATAAAGTCTGTGAATGAACCGCCAGAGACATCACCTTGTGGCGGCCCACTGCCCGTGACATCAAACGTCGCGTCGAAAACGTCCCCGACAAGAAAGCCAACTTTTAACGTATAGATTCCCGTAACGGCGGAACCGCTGTTTTCGACGCCTTGCACGGAAATGACCATGGTATCGCCATTGATCCAGCCAGATACTGGAATATCAAGCTGGTCGGGATTTGAGGGGTCAATTTGTGCGCCGCTCATGAGTGAATTCCCAACGGTCCCATCAGGATTGCCCGAAATGTCTTTCAATGATACCGAGAAATTTGATGCGAGGGCAATCGGCCCGCCGAAATCCAATGCTTCGTAGATCGGTTGCCCGGTCCGGTCTTCAACGCCGGGGATCCGATCAAAGCCTACGTTTAGCGGCAGTGGAATCGCGTAGTAATTTAGGTTGAGGTTTTTCTGGACTGAGGCTGCTGAAACGAGTTGAGGAGCATCGGGGGAGCTTCCATATATGGCTAAAGTTTCGGTTCCTATGCCTGAACTGGGTGAATAGCCCGCTGCCAATACGGGATCGCCAGCCGAATCAAAAGCCGTGGCGAGGGCAGGCAGTGGATTGTTACTTGGCTGGACAGAATAAAGATATGGGTAGAACAAGGCCTCCTGCGCTCCGGTCGAGCCGCTGATCCAGGTTCCCGTTGCCGTTCCCATCCCCCCCTCATATGTGTCTTGCGGTGAATCATTTAAGAGGATATCACCGTTTGCATTGACCGCCATGCTTGTTGGGATGGCGTCGGTAACCCATAGTTGACCGTTGCCGTTCGGTCCCCACGTCGTCGTGGCCCCCGTGGAGGTCAGACGAGTTAGCGCACACCCGATATTGGTTCCCAGTGCCATGTCTCCCCCGATGATCACGTCGCCATTGCTGTCCAAGCCTATACCAAGCAGGGGGCTGGTCAGGAACGGAGCTGACTGCCGGCCCCACTGCCATGCGCTTCCCTCTGGTGCGGTAATGGGAGCGGAGCCTCCCGTCCCAAAGCCAGATGTATTCAAGGCTCCGTTCGGCTCAATTTCGTATACGCTAACAGAAATCCCACTGACTTGGTCGACATAAGCAGTAAGATAAATCCCATTACTGTTCGCGGCGACTGACGTAAAAGCGCCATCCCAGCCCGAAGGGGAAAGGGAGTAGAGCAGCCCCGGATTGCCCGAACCCCCATATCTGGAGTCGAGTACCCCGTTGTTGAAGGCCCAGACGGCTGGCTGCCCGAGAGGGCTAGAAATATTATCGGCCAAGGGGTTATTGGGGTTAGCAGTAATGGTCCCAGCGACGTACGCTTCGTACGTGCCGCCGCTATTTGCGACCGGATCGACCGCAATGCCATAGGCCTCGTCAGCATTTTCTTGCAAAGTATCTGATCCATTTAACGTCGTCCCGTTGGCATTCAACTGGCATTCGGCGCCTGTATACGTTGAAGGTGTATCCCATATGAGATTTATATTTCCACCAGGGTCGATAGCAATTCCCAAGGGCGTTACAACGCCGCTTGACACCGGGGACAATGTCCCCGGATTAATAATCGAATAGCCGGAGCCCGCAGTGAGGCAAACCGTGGCATCATCATTGAAACCGCCGAAGTTCTGGTCCAACTCCAATCCACCAGCGCCATTTGACTTGAAAGCGGCGACGATAAGATCCGTGGTACGCGTAACAGGGAAGTCCGCAGTATTTGCTTCAAATGCCACGATCACATCGCCATTGGGCGCCAATGCAGAAACCTGATAATTATCCGTGGGCTGGGTGCCGTTGGGAACTGAGAATTCCCCATACCAATTTGGCGCGAGCGGCGATCCGCTCAGCAGCACTCTTCTTTCCATCCCCTCAATTGCTACGGGCACAGTCCGACGAGAAGCATTCACAAGACGGCTTCCAAACCATCGACGCAAAGATTTTCGCATGACCTGCTCCTTCCGCTGAAGCAGTTGGATGCGCCCCTGTCGCGCAAATTTCATCAACAGGAATCATCAGCCAGTGGGAAACCCTCGTATCCCAAGAGTGCCGGCCTTTGATTGCCGCACCACTGCAAGACGACCATCCTAGACAATCGATCGCGACGCAACAATAAGGAGACGGCTAATTCAACATGAAGATTCCACTTAAGCGGCCATGAGGAGAATTCCTACTGAATCAGGGAATGACAAAATCCACCGCGCTTCCGTCCGGGGCTCTTATTGAACCAAGAACCTTCGCCGCCTGGTCCACGTCGCTACGGGATACCCAGTCGTTGCCGGGACCCGATGCCTTAACTTCTATTCCGTCCGACGCTGTCCGTGGATTGAAAAGGGCGATCGATGATAATGGCTTGCCATCGTACATGGCTTGGGCAACCGCGTCGTCGAGCGACTTTTTCATGTCGGATGTGTATCGCTGGACGAAAGGACAAAACAGCTTTCGTCCATTGTCGTATGAATAAACCATCGCCCTGACCGCGATTTTTCCGTCGTGATCGAAGGGCGGAGTCTTGTAAATACTGTCCATGAACCAAGTTTGGCCGTCATCCACAGTGTAAAAAGCCTTGTCGCCCCTGGCTCGCGGTTGGGGCCATTGGGTATAGACCAGGTAACCCCCCGCAAATGCCACCATCAAAATTGCGAACATCAGAAACGCGGACTTCTTCTCATTGATTATCTCGCGCAGGCCAGTCGTCGCTCGGTAGCTGCCCATTTTGTACGCGGCGAGATCGCCCGTGCCTTCGCTGAAATCGACGCCATGACCCTGAGGCCGTAGTGGTCGGGAGGCCAGGGTTTCTACGGGATTGCCGTGTCGATATCGCTGCCATCTGGGGACTGTGCCGCGGCAAAAACCTTGGAGGCATTGGCCACGTCCATGCTGGAGACCCACTGATGGCCCGGACCAGGAAGCTTGACCTCCGTTCCATGCGTGATCTCCGGGGAACCGAAGAGATCAACCGAGGACAACGGTTTGCCGTCTTGAGTGGCCTTTGCGACGGCGTCATCTAGCTTTTTCTTTGTCTCCGTATTGTACCGCTGTAGGAACGGACAGAATGTCTTGCTTCCATGATCGTAAGTATAGACCATTGCCCGAACCGCTGTTTGCCCATTGTACTCGTACGGGGCCACTCTATAGACACTATCCGCAAACCAAGTCTTTCCATCATCAACAGTATAGTACGCCTTCGTTATTTTTAGGGGTCCGGTTGGCCACTGAGTATACGCCATATAGGCGCCGGCGAGAACTATCAAGGTAATCGCACCGATGATTGAAGCCGACTTTTTTTGATTTAGCGTTCCGCGCAAACCCATCTTCACTCCGCAACCGCAAACCCTGCATGGCGATCCGGTCAGGCCATGCGAATGTCCGGGGCCGTCCAGTTAGAACAGCTCAATTAGGCGGGATAATGGCGTTGCAGCAGATTTCCCTCGCCACGACACATCCTACTCCAAGTAGCCGATTTTCGACATGGCCGTCCAGAAACAAGATGTTTACAGCCGAGTTATTTAAGTGCCGAAACCGCATGTTGCAACAATACATGCTGTATTGTTGGCCTTGATACAGCGGTAAGGACCAGTCGCAGTTGTCGTACTTCAAACCGCTGAGCGTAACAGGCGCTCCGCCGCTCCACGCCCCGCCATCCACGGCGTTGGTGCCGCCAAGAGCTATTTGTTTGCCGTAGCCGTTTGCATTGTAGGAGCTTCCCGGGGTGGGGTACGCATAGCAGTCGCCCCAATCGCGAGTCCAGTCATCCAACGATGTGTCCACAGGATAGTTTTCCTGGCCAATGAATCCAGGATTAGTGCTCAGATTTACCGAATTATCCCAGACCATGGCTACGTTAGCGGATTGATGAATGCTGCCGAGCACGCGCTGCCATTGGTAGCTGTGCGACTGCGGCGTACCCGGTTCATTCGTTCTACCCTTACCTATATTTGTTTGGGTACCGGTCCATGATGACCAATCCCACGTCTCCGGTGTGGAGACAAAAAGGCGTATGTTACCGACATAGTCGCTTTCCCTTGGGACCCGAGGAAGATCCGGAACGTCTACATCATGAAAAATAGCGGAAAAGTCGATCGCCTGATTTGATTCATCGGGAGGAATAGATCCCGAATATGGGCCAACCGCCGCGACCGCAGTATTCGGGTATGGAGACGGCTTCATGCCCGCCAACAAACTCAGCGTATCACACCAGGTCCAACCGTTATGCTCATAAAAGTTCTGCTGCCAAGTGTCCGGAGGCTGATCAATGTCATACTCGGCGTCGCCATATGGCAGACATCCGTTGTTCTCCGCGGCGTATTCCTGCACCAAGTTTCCAATGTTGCGCAGGTTCGACGCGCAATAAACAAGATTCGCCTGTTGTCTGGCCTTTTGCAGCGCCGGAAGCAAAACGGAGATCAAGAGCGCGATGATCCCGATCACCACCAGGAGTTCAACCAGGGTAAAGCCCCTCGTAAAGCGCTTGCTGTTCATGGGACGCTCCTCGACGTGTTTGGTCCGCAAACAAGGTACACGTGTCATACTCCAACTCGGTTTCAACTAAATCTATTCCGCTCGTCCACCAAACAAATGTTCAATTCGATCGTTTCGGCGTCGTCGTCGATTCCCGGACGATCAACCGCTCCTCCAACTTTCGGCAAACAGGTTTCGACGGCTCTTCGCCGCTCATCTCCTCTAGCAATATCTGAGCCGCCGCCTCGCCCATGGCCGCCGACGGCACGTCCACCGCGGTCAGCGAGGGCACCGACAGGCTGATCACCGGCTCGTTATTAAAGCAAACCAGGCTGAAATCCTCGGGAACCGAAAGACCCAGATCGTGGGCCGTCCTCAGCAATGAAAGCGCCCCATAGTGCGAATAAGCCAGCACCGCCGTCGCCTTTCCTTCCATCACGGTCCGGCGAAGGAACGGCTCATAATACGAATCCCACGGCAACAAGCCGGACAAGCTGGGAACCACCACCCTGGGGATCTGGAATTGCAATTCGCGGGCCGCCTGCGCAAAGGCATCGCGACGCGTGAAGACGCTCGGTTGGGTCGCATCAACCGACGGATGGTCCAGATAGGCGATTCGCCGATGGCCCAGTTCAACCAAATGCCGTAGAGCCGTTCGGGTCCCGCCGGCGTCGTCGGGGACGACTTGCGAGCCTCGGCCAGCCACCACGCCGTCCAGGCTGACATACGGAATGTCGCTGCCGTCGAGTGCATCGAGATCGCTCAAGCTGGTCGGACCGACGGCCACCACTCCATCCACCCGCAGCGGCGGAAGTTGAAACGGCCCGTGACGCAGGCTCATGAATTGCACGCAGATTTCGTAGCCCGACTGGTCCAGCACCTTGGCCAATGCCCCAACGGCTTCTTCCAGCGGACCGACGCGGTCGGACCAGATCCCGGCCACGCCGAGGACCGCCACTAAATTTGTTTTGCTCACGGTGAGATTTCGCGCGGCAATGCTGGGGCGATAATTCAATTCCTGTGCGACTTTTAGAATCTTGTCGCGCACGGCCGTCGAAACCGAGAACCGGCCTTGCTTGGAATTGTTCAGGACCCGGCTGACGGTCGATTGACTGACCGAACACCGCCGGGCCACCGCCATGAGGTTGCTGCCAGCCCTTGCCATACTGATGGGCCGCTTGCCCTGCTTTCGGCAAGCGGTTGCTGAACGATTATACGCAGGAGGGGCCGTTTGATGCAAGGTTATTATATCAGAAAAATCGAATTTCGCTAATGCTGGCCCGACTATCGCCCGGCAAGCCCGTAATTTGGATGCGCACCGCCCGGACGCCCCTGGTTTGGAATTTCAAGCGGTGCCGCCCGCCGGAGAAGGAATTGACCCTTTGATCGCTCAGGGTCTGCCAGTGCGATCCGTCTGATGATCCCTTCACAAGATAGCGATATCCGGCCTGGTCCTGGCCCCAAAGAATCTCGGCCCCGCTCAGGTCCTTGGGTTCGTTGAAGGTGATTTGCCACCATTGGTTGGGCGACTGATCGGCGGCGTTCCATTGGGTGTAATCGTTGCCGTCAATCGCGCGGTAGGGCTGGAAATTCCGCCAGCTTTGCTCGGTGGACGACGCCATCGCCACCCCATCCATCGTTTGCGTCGTCAATAGCAGTTCCTTCAATCGGTCGATGCTGATCGGCGTTTGGGGATCGAATCGCTCCGAGGCGGCATATTTCAGCAAGCTGCCGAGCAACTGCCGTGGCGCGGGTTTGTCGCTCATCGCCGGCAAATCGCTGGCGCAAATCAGCAGCCGCCCCGGCCCGACCCTCAATTCAAAAATCAATCCCAGCCGGTGCACGCGCTCCAGGTTGTCGATCACCTGAACGTTCGGCCGATATCCGCCGGGCAGCTCGTCGAGAATCAGCGGCCGGCTTTGCAGGGCGATGTCGAACCACTGCCAATCCGAATGGAATTCCGTCGGAAAATCCGCCAGGGCGGGATTTGCAGGATCGCACAGCAGCCCCATGGTGCCGGGTTTGTTGTGAAACATCGGCCAGCACCAGAAATCCGTGGCAAATCCGCCGCCAACGGTGTGCAGCAACGGCCGTCTGTTGTCGGCGATCAGCAGCACTCTCCCGCCGCCCGCCAGCGCCGCCGTGGCCGCGTCGTCCAGCGTCCGCGCGATCGTCACGCCCGCCGGCGCCGAAACATCAACCGGCTTGGGATAGACCCAGATCGGATAACTCGTTTTGATCGAAGTTCCCTCCAGCGCCAGCGCGAACGTCAATTTCGCCGGCGCCGGCGAATTGGACAGCGCCGCTGTAATCGTCCCCAGCGACCGCAGCCCGCCCTGCTCGATATTCGTTGCCGGCAATTTTCCCGACGCAATGGTTTGCCCCAATGGGCCGGCCAGCGCCCAATCCAGCACGGCTCCCGGCAAATTCGCTTCGCCGTAAGCCGCTACCTGAATCCGTGCGCTGAATGTTTCGTTGCCGGCCCAGGCATATTTTTCGAATCGCGCCAGCAGAACCACGGGCGCGCAGAATTCCCGCCATTTCTCGGGGGAAATGATGCCCTTGGAATCCATGAAAGCATCCAGCATCCCGACCAACGCCGTTCCCTGGCCCGGAAAATCCTGAAGGTCCAGGAGTTGAAATCCGCCGAAATGAGGCGTTCGCAAAGCGGCTTCGATGTCCTCCCGGTAACAGATCGCCGCCAGCGCCCCGGAGGCGCGGAAAAAATCGTCGGCCTGATCGAGCATTCCCGCCGATTTCAGCCGCTCGCGGAAATGCTCGAAATTGTCCGCACGGGTCACGCCGGTGTACTTCTCGATTTCCTCGAAGCGCGGATAAACCGTCCACTGTCCTACCTCGTGACCGACGACCGGCTTGGGGATTCCCGCGATCGATTGCGAATAATCGACATCCGTGCCTGCCGGGCCGTACTGGATGTGCGCGTCGTTCGAGTCGATGTCGGCAAAACTCCCGCGCACCGGCAGGGGCTTGGCGTTTGGCGAGGCTTTGGCCTTTTGGGTAATCAGAAAATCATCCCCCGGCGGCAGGATCGGGTCCCACGCGAATGCGTTGGAACCTTGAGCGTATAGATGCCGCCCGTCCACGCTCCGTAAATCCTTGATCAATGAGGCGATCGCCGCCCGGCTGCCGCGGTTTTCGTTGCCCATCGTGAACATCACGAACGAAGGATGATTCCCGTAGAATTTCAGGATCCGCTTTGCTTCCGGCTCCATTACCTGCCTGACGTGCTCGTCGAAATCGCCCCAGAAGGGGAGTTCCGGCTGCATGTACATCCCCAACTCGTCGGCCGCCTCGAACGCCGCCTCCGGTGGAACCCAGGTGTGACATCGATTCTGATTGATTCCGTAATCCTGGCAAATCCGCAGATATCCGAGCCAACCCTTCACATCCATCGGCGGATAGCCGGTCAACGGAAAGACACAGGCGTTGTGCTTGCCGCGGAGAAATGTCGTGCGGCCGTTGATCGTGAACTGCGGGCCGGCGGCGGCGAAATCGCGCAGGCCGAACGTGATCTTCCGCTCATCGGCAATGCCGTCCCCGCTCAGACTTGCCGTCAGCGCCATCAAATTCGGGTGAAATTCATCCCACAGCGCGGCGGTGGCCCCCAGCGGAACGTTCAATTCAACCGACCCCCCGGCCGCCGTCCACGTGACATCGGCGTCCTGCGATGCGCCTGCCACGCCTGGACCGGTTACGGCGATGTGCACGGCGCCCTTTCCCGCCTGGCCCGTCGCGTTGCCGATGTCGATGCGCACCTTCGCCGAGCGCTGCCGCACGTTCGCATATGCCTGAACATCGTCCAGCCAGACCGGGTCCGTCGCCTGAAGCTCGATTCGGCCGATGATGCCGTTCCAGTTTGTTTGCGTGTTGTCGGACCACTGATGGGCTTCGGTCTGAATGGGAAGCCGGGTGTTGTCCACCACGATCGTCAGTTGATGCCGCCCCGGCTCAAGGGCGCCCAGGACGAATTCCTGCGGCGTACAGAAAAAATTGCCGGCGCCGACCGCTTGGCCGTCCACCCAAAGCTGCGTGTATTTCGTGCGCTCCAGAAACAGCGTGATCCGCTTGCCGCGCCATTGCTTGGGAACCTCGACGTCCCGCTGATACCACGCCGGCCCCTCGAAGCGAAAGGCCCGCGTCAACTGTCCGTCCCATCCCGGCCCACTGGATTGGCCCTTGTGGTTCGTCTCGGTTGTGCCCGGCAATTCGATCTGGTCGTTCAGCTTCAGCCTTGGCAAAACGCCTGGCGAAGCCGCGGCGGGGGGACCGTTCAATTCAAACCGCCAGTTCCCGGCCAGCGAAAGGACCTCCGCCGCCGCGCGGTTCCAGCCCAGGAAGATCAAGCTGATCAGAACAACGCTCCCAATGAAGCGCCCCAAGCCGTTGATCATCTTGAATTCTGCTCCGATCTATTCTGCTATCGGCCGTGCCCGTGCCGCGGCCTTTGTTTGCCTACCGGTTTCGTCACCGCCGCGACGCTTGGAAGGGCGATCGAACCGGTCTTCTGTTTCGTGGTCGTCGTCGTGGTGGATGTGGAAGTTGTCACCGCCGGCGCGGCCGTCAACAACTCCACGCTCGGCAGCGCGGGAATCGAAATCGAGTCGCCGAGGCGTGTCACAAACTCGGTGAAATCCGAGCCGCTGACCGTGCCCTGGCCTTCGTAGTCCAGGTACCAATCGCTCGAATTCGTTTGCGTGCCCAGCTCTGTGACCAGCGATGTAAAGTCGCCGCCGTTGACCGTGCCCAGGCCCTGGAAATCACCATACAAACGCCAGAACGTGAAGTTCTGATTGGCGGACATATTCAAGCCCTGGCCGCTGGTGACGCCGCCGGCCGAGACGATCAATTCATACGCCCCATCCGGCAATGAGCCGCCGATGTAGCTCGGGTCCGTGAACGTCAACACCCAGGTGGTGCCGCCGTCGGGAGAATTGAGGTTGAAGTTTGTGATGGGCGTCGGTGATCCGCCTGTTTGCGAAAGCAAATTGAGCGTGATGGCGCCAGCGCTGAGCGTTACCGCTTCGTTGAAGGTCACGGTGAGCGAATCGACCATCGCGCGCTGGACATTGCCATCGTTGACTTGGAAGGCCGAAACGATCGGGGCCGTCGCGGCGGTGACGCTGGCGTTGTTGCTGGCGCTGCCCAAGGCGGCCGTGACGGTGTACGTGCCGGGCGTCGAGCCGAGCGTGGCCAGGCCCGTAGTGCTGATCGAGTTGCCGTTGCCCGTGCCGGTGATCGACCAGCCGAACGTCGGCGAGCTGATGGCATTGCC
>Ga0187864_10000401_pt1 | contig 48347 bp, 45 predicted proteins | sample June2016WEW_11_4_FD_132985 | JGI IMG/M metagenome (GOLD analysis project Ga0187864, IMG submission 132985) | Peatland microbial communities from SPRUCE experiment site at the Marcell Experimental Forest, Minnesota, USA - June2016WEW_11_40 | ecosystem: Environmental > Terrestrial > Soil >...
GCCCGCACTTCCCGGAGGGATGAGATCCGCTCTCAAGGGAGCGGCAAGGCACGTCCCTCTGGTCCTGCCGGCAGCCCAGCGGCTCCGGGACCACCTTCATGGGGCTGCGCTCGAAGCGCTCCACCTCATGGAGTCGTGGCGCATGGTGAAAAGCCTGGACTGCCTGGTAGTCGTCGGCGGCGGCCAGTTCGACGACGAATTCGGAGGACCCTGGGCTCACCCCTACTCGATGTTGAAGTGGACCAGGCTAGCCGCGAAAGAGGGCGTCCCTGTCTCTTTTATCGGTACAGGGGTGGACAAGCTCCGATATCCTCTCAGCCGTCTATTTTTACGCAACACCCTTTCCAGGGCACAACGCGTCTCTTTGCGCGATGCGGAGTCTCTCGACATGCTGCGCCGTATGGGCATCCAAGGCGATCTCATTTACTGTCCTGATCTGGCCTTCGGGCTCGCACAGCCCCGTGGTGATACGCCATTTCCTCACTCGTTACCGCCGCAGCGTCTCACCATAGGTCTCAGTCCTATTGCGTACGGTCTTCCCGGCAGTTGGCCGACAGATCTTTTGGCGCTTTTCAATCGATATTGGCGAGAATGGGAGTCCTTCGCGGTTTCCCTCCTCGACTCCGGTCATGCCGTCTCGCTCTTCTGCACCGACGACGCAGACCTTCGATTGACCCGGCGGCTTTATGATCGGCTCAAAGTCATGCCCAATGTCAATGGCCGCGTGCAGCTCCTGCCCGGGCTCAGTCTCCCCCGGCTCATGTCCGGACTGAAGACGTTTGACGCCGTCGTCGCAAGCCGCCTGCACGGGTGTCTCCTGAGCCATCTCTGCGGGACACCTGCCCTGGCGATCTCCTATCGCAGGAAGGTAGCCGCGCATATGGCCGATATGGGACAAGAACGCTTCTCTCTGGATTTCGAAAACTTTACTGCAACGGAAGCACGCCGGTCCCTCTTCGACCTGCTCGGAGACCGGGAGGCACTTTCAGCCTCGCTCGCGCGCGCATGCGAGGTAAAACGCAAAGCCGTGGAAGAGGAATTCGTAGCCGTGGGCAAAAAACTCACGTTAAGGAGCGGCAATAAATGACGGTGTCAAGAACCAACAGGTCCGGACGGGCCAAACCGGCGACGGACGGGCCCCTTGTCGCTGTCGTCACGCCTTTCTTCAATACCGCGGCGTACCTGGACGAATGCATTCAAAGCGTGGCCGGCCAGACCTACACGAATTGGGAATATATTCTGGCGGACAACTGCAGCACCGATAATTCGGCTCATATCGTGGAAAAGTACGCGGCATCCGATAAGAGAATCCGCCTGATCCGGGAGGTCGAATTCCTGGGACAGACCGAGAACTATAACCGGGCCCTTACGTATATATCGCCGGGAAGCACGTACTGCAAAATCGTTCAGGCCGACGACTGGATCTATCCAGCCTGCCTGGAGGAGATGATCGAGGTTGCCGAATCGGGCCACAACGTGGGCCTGGTTTCATCCTTTACGCTCTATGGAGACCACGCCGGCCACGGCGGCCTGCCCCTCGCCGGGGGACCGGTCTATCCGGGCACGGAGGCAGCGAGGGCTTTCCTCCTCAAGGGCAAGACCCTCTTCGGCTCGCCGACCTGCGTCATGTACCTGAGCGATGCCGTCCGATCCCGCGAGCCGTTTTTTTCCACCACCACGCGTTATTTCGAGGACACCGAGGCATGCCTCGACATACTGCGGGACCATGAGTTCGGGTTCGTGCCACAGGTGCTGAGCTTCAACCGGCGCGACAACGACTCCATCTGGAGCGGATTGAAACAGTATAACCCCTATGTCCTCCACGAGGTCATGCTCCTCCACCTTTTCGGGCGCCATTTCCTCGACCGGGGGGAGTTCGCCCGGCGGCTTCGTCAGCTTGAAGACGTCTATTACGACTTGCTCGCGCAAGCCGCTCTCAAGGGATATGGGAAGGATTTCTGGGCGTTTCACCTCCAGGGACTGGCGAGCGTCGGGCAGAAGGTCAACTACGGAAAGGTCGTCTTCCGGGCCTTCCCTATCATGGCCTACTCCTTATTGAAGCCGCAGCGGGGCGTCCGTGCCCTCTGGCGCAGGTGCTTCAGGGCGAGTGGCGAGGTGGCGAGTGGCGAGTAAGAAATTTAACGCAATGGGTTTCACTCTGAACCCGTCTTTCGGCACCCATCACGCAGCACTCCTCACTATGCACTGTACGGAGGGGTAAATCATCATGCCGGCCACACTAAGCCTGCCATCGACCGAATTCAGTCATCCGAAATCATATGCCTGGCTCTACAGCGGGGATTCGAGCGTCGCCCACTTCTTTACTACGCGGTTGCGCATAACCCTTGATCTGATCCGCGACTACGAAGGCGGGAAAGTCCTGGACGTGGGTTGCGGGCCCGGTATACTGATAGGCCGCCTCGCCGAGAGGAACCGCGTAGTCGGGTTGGATATATCCCAAGAAATGATACGGGAATGCGCTGTATCCCTCCGCGGCTCCGGCTCGGTTTTTTTGACGGGAAGCGCCGAGGACCTGCCGCTGCGGGATACAACATTCGATGTCGTGGTCGGAATGGGCGTACTCGAATACGTTGCAGACGCGCACAAGGCCCTGGGCGAGTTCAGCAGGGTGGCGAAGAAAGGCGGCATGGTCGTCGTATCCATGCTGAATAAAATGAGCCCTTACAGGCTTTGGGAGCGGACCGGCTGGGGCTGGACACAGTCGATCAGCAAAAAGCTGGCGAGAAGACCGGCCCCCCACCGCGACGAGCTGCACCTCCTCTCGGAGAGAGGGCTGCGCGGGCTGGCCGAATCCAACGGTCTTGAAGTCGACGATGTGGTCTACTATGATTTCAACCTGTTCCTCCCTCCCCTCGACAGGTACATGCCGCGAAGAGCCATGAGGATGAACAGGCGACTTGAGCACTTTTCCAGCAATTATCTGAAATGGATCGGTACCGGGTTCGTCGTCGCGGCCAAAAAAAAATAACCCATATCCGCTTTTTAAAAAGGGAAAAGAGGGCGGCCTTTATGAACAACCCACGCATATCGGTAATAATCTGCTCCTGCAACCGTGCGGCAGGTCTTTCCGGCCTGTTCAACGACTTCAGGGCCAAAAGCGCCGGCCTGCCCGCATCCGCATGGGAGATATTGTTCGTCGACAATGGATCGACGGACAACACCGCTGAAATAGTTGATCGCTGCGCGCTGGAGTTGTCCCTCCCCCTTCGCTACGTTGCAGAGCCGCGCCGCGGCAAATCTCACGCCCTCAATAGGGGGGTGGAGGAGGCCGCAAGCGGCTTCCTCGTCTTTACAGACGACGATATCATACTCGATCAGGCATGGTTTGCCGAGGTTCTTGAAGCATCGGAAAGGCAATCCTATGATATGTTCGGCGGCAGGGTTATCGCCGTACTGCCGCCTGGCATGCCTCCATGGCTGCTGGATAAAAACAACAGGCCCCTCGTCGGCGGTCCTTTGGTGACCCACGACCAGGGGGACGACGAGCGGGAATACGATGCGTCCATGCATAGACCCATAGGCGCAAATATGTTCATCCGTAGAAAGCTGTTCGAAAAACTCGGCCTCTTTCGCACAGACCTCGGTCCCCTTGAGAGAGGCGGCGTCTATGGCGAAGACAGCGAGCTGGCGCTCCGCTTCATGCTGGCGGGAGAAAGGGCGCTCTATTACCCCAGGGCCATCGTCTATCACCCCATTCTTAAAGACAGGATCCGCAAAGCTTTTTTCCATCGCTATTACTTCAATTGCGGCCGGGGGAGCGCGCGCTTTATGGACCCGATCCCCGGGACCACCCGCTACTTCAACATTCCACGATACCAGTTGCGCCGCGCCTTCGTCGATCTTTGCAGGTTCGGGCTGTCGGACGTTTTCCTTCCTCCCGGCGAGCGGTTCCGGCGCAAAGTGCAGCTCCTCTTTCTCTTCGGCATAATTGCGGAATATTACGCAGGCAGACAGCGCCGTGTCCCCCCTCCCGTCGCTGAACCGCACGAAAGCGCAAGGCCGGCCCCGGTCCCGAAGAGCGTGGCAGCTGAATCGCGACCGGCTGAGGGACCCCTCTTCCCCTTCGTAGGGGTGATAGGTCTTGTGCCTGACGTCTGGGGTGATTACTGGCAGGTCCGCCAGCACGTGCTCACCCGTCTCGCCCGTTACTTTTTTGTCGTATGGGTCAATCCTGCCCGCTCCCTGCCGGAGGACCTCCACGAAATCTGTGCGCAAGAGGGCATTGACGAGGGGCCGCAAATGGCAGGATTTCACGTGTATACGCCACAATTCAGGCTGTCAAAGATATGCCGCCCCGGACTGCTCGCAGACTTCTTTTTCGATCTTCGCCTGCGACAAGCACGCAAAATCCTCGAAAAAAAAGGATGCAAGAAAATAATTACCTATATCTGGCGGCCCGAGTATGAAAGGGCCCTTTCCTCCCTGCCGGGCAACCTCGCCTGCTATCACATCGACGACGAATATACCTTTTCCGAGGAGGAAGTGCCGACGGACCCGGTAGAGACAAGGTTGATCAAGAGAGTCGATCAGGTCTTTGTTCATTCCCAGGGGCTGTTTGAAAAGAAGGGGGGACTCAACCCTCGTACGATGGTCGTTCCGAACGGGGTGGACTATGACGCCTACGCACTCCCCCACGCGGAACCCGCCGATTTGCGGTCCGTTCCGAAACCGAGGATCGGCTATACGGGCATTCTCAAGACACAGCTCGACTGGCCCCTTCTCCTGCAATTGGCACGCAGGCATCCGGAGTGGTCGTTTGTGTTTGTCGGCCCTCGCAATGGCTCGCAAACTGAGATCTTACGATGGGTAGAAACACTCTTAAGCCTTGCGAACGTCTACTTCCTGGGCGGCAAATCACCCCGGTCGCTGGCCTCCTACCCCCAGCACTTCGACGTGGCTGTCATGCCGTACCGCGTCAATAGTTACACGAACCACATCTATCCGTTGAAATTGCACGAGTACCTGGCGAGCGGCTGTCCCGTCGTCGGCTCTAAAATCCGGTCGCTCTCCCAGTTACAGGACGTGGTGAGGCTTGCCGGGACGGCTGACGAGTGGTCCGCCGCGCTCTCCGATGCGCTCTCTCCCTCAGCCCGCTCCGGAAAGGCGGTGGAGAGGCGCCGGATGGTTGCGAAGGACCACGACTGGAACCGCATCGTGCACACCATTGCACTCGCGTTATGCACGCTTGCAGAGCCGGAGAGTGCGCGGTTCATGGAGAGGGCCTCTCTCCAGCAATAGAAGAGATACCGACAAAAAAGGAGTACAAGCGGTTGATGAGAGTCTATTCTCTGCCCCCGGTGCAACATAAGGTTTCCCTGTCCTCCGTCATGGACGCATATACCCATGCGCCGAACGCGGAAGGGGACGGCTTTATGGAATCGATGAGGAGTTTCCTGGGTACGGAACATCTCTTCTATGTTTCTTCGGGCAGGGCGGCCCTGTGGCTCATCATGAAGGCCCTGTCCGCTTTGAGGCCGAAAAAGGAAGTCCTCATCCCCGCCTACACCTGCCCGGCCGTTCCCGCGGCCATATTGAAGGCCGGCCTGAAACCCATCCTCGTCGATATAAATCTGACGGATTTCGGGTTTGAGCATCAGGACCTGGAGAAGAAGATCGGAAAGGAGACCCTTGCCGTCGTCGTCGTTCATCTCTTCGGCTATCCCGCGGCCATAAATCCAGCCCGGAAACTGTGCCGCGAAGGGGACGTCTTTCTCGTGGAAGACGCGGCACAGGCCTTCGGCAACACCGTGTGCGGTTTTCCCGAAAAAAAACTCGGGCTCCTGGGTGATGCGGGGTTCTTCAGCTTCGGACGAGGCAAACCGATAGGCGCCCTCCATGGCGGCCTCGCGATAACCGGATCTCCTGAGATCCATGAGCAGGCTAAAGCCATATACGGGCGACTGGATGGAATTTCCTCCCTTGGCGGCCTCGCTTCTTTTGTTGCCTTTCTCCTTTCTTCCTGTCTGTCCGATCCCCGATTGTACTGGATACCCCAAATGATGCCGTTCCTCCGTCTCGGGGAGACCCATTTCAGCCCGGACTTCCCTCTGAAAAAAGGATGCAGCGGTGTTATCCCTGTTCTCGATCTGCTTTTCCGTTCTCTTCAAAAGGAAAAGCAGATCAGGGAGGAGAATTCGTCCTGGTACCGGCACTACCTCCTGCCTGCCTCAGGCAGCGCCCTCTCTTTGCGCGACCGATACCCCTACCTCAGGTATCCCCTCCTCGTGAGGGACTGGACCTTAAGAGACAAGCTCCTTGGTCGCCTCTCGTCGGAAGGGACGGGAGCAGCGGGTCTCTATCCCTGCCCCCTCAATGAGCTGCCGGATCTTAAAGAACGCCTGGACGACAGAAGGCGCTATAGGAATGCAGGGATACTGGCCCGGAGTCTCATCACCCTGCCCGTCCATCCCGGCGTGACCGCAGGGGCGCGCGAAAAAATAGGGCGGATCGCGCATCAGACCATAATGGAGGCTTCCACGCAATGAGCGTCCGTATCGCAACCACCGGAGATAAGGAAGCATGGGACGACTACGTAGCCACGAGCCCGCGCTCGAGCGCATGGCACCTGTGGGGATGGCGGAAGGTGATCGGGAAGACCTACGGCCATACGCCCTATTATCTCCTTGCAACTGATGAATCGAAGATCGAGGGCGTGCTGCCGCTCTTTCACCTGAAGAGCCTTCTCTTCGGGAATATGCTGGTCTCGATGCCCTTCCTCGACGGCGGGGGACTCCTCACCGACACGGACGACGCTGGGAGGAGCTTGCTGCTCGAAGCCGTCAACATCGCGCGCCGGACAGGTGCATCCACCATTGAGCTGAGGCACCTTGAGCCCCCAACGTGGCTGGCCGGCCCGCTCCCTGGCGGGATCCCGACCCACGGTCCGCGACCCTCGAAGGTGCGCATGCTGCTGGCGCTCCCCGGCTCATCCGAGGTGCTGGTCAACTCTTTCAAGGCAAAATTGAGGAGTCAGATCAAGAGGCCCTCGAAGGAAGGATGCCGGGCCGTCATCGGCGGCATGGAGCTTTTGGACCAATTCTATCGCGTGTTCCTGGTTACTATGCGTGACCTCGGGTCTCCCGTTCACTCCAAAACGCTCTTTGTCCGGGTGCTTCAGGAATTTTCCGGGAATGCACGGATCTTTCTGGTGACGAAGGAACAGGCGCCCATCGCCGGCAGCCTCACTATCAGTCTGGGCGACACCGTAGTGAATCCCTGGGCCTCCTCCCTCAGGGCATTCAGCGCGTTGAGCCCGAACATGCTCCTCTACTGGACCATGCTCGAATTTGCCTGCAACAACGGCTTCAGGTTTTTTGACTTCGGCCGGTCCTCGCCGGATGGAGGGACTTACCGTTTCAAGGCCCAGTGGGGCGCTGCGCCCGTCCCGCTCAATTGGGGTTACATCTCTTTGTCAGCGGATAAGTCCCCGGCGCCGGTCACCGCTCAAAGGAACAGGCTCGATAGGTTTACGCGGTATTGGAAGCGGCTGCCCGTCGGTCTCACCTCGGTTCTCGGTCCTGTGATCAGAAGGCAGATAAGTCTCTAGTCCGGACGACCATGGAAAAACTCTTGATCATCTCTTATCACTTCCCCCCCGATTCAGCCATAGGAGCAGTCCGCCCGGCAAAATTCGCCAAGTACCTGCCCGAATTCGGCTGGAAACCCATAATCTACACCGTAGATGAAAAGCATTACGAGTCATGCGACGCCTCCAGGTTCGAAGACCTCCTGAGAGGGATCCGGATGTACCGCGCCGACCCCTTTCCAGGCCTTCTTCAGCTCTATTCGGGAATAAGGTCGCTGAGCACGCCCGCGACAGCACAGGAAGGCAAAGCCGCAAAGAATGAGATGGGCCGTCCGGGCTTTCCCAAGAGGCTCATCAGCTCCCTCTTGCGCCTGCCGGACGAGCATCAGGGCTGGGTCTTGAGCATAGCGGCTCATGGGAGGCGCATTTTGAAGGAACACGGCGCCAGGGTATTTATGACTTCCGGTCCTCCCATGAGTACGCACCTCGGCGGGCTTCTGCTGAAGAAGATGACGGGGGTCTGCTGGATAGCCGATTTCAGGGACCCGTGGACGACCATGCAGGAGTGGAAAGACGAGGCATTTCGATCGGACGCGGCCTTGCGGATCGAACGATGGCTCGAAAGAAAGACGGTGAGCGCGGCGGACGGCATCGTCACCACGGCCCCCAGTGTCACCCGGTACTTTCAATCGCTCCTCCCCCGGGAAGAGAGGGGGAAGGTTATCACGATCACCAACGGTTATGACAACAGCGATTTCCAGGGCCTGCCGCAGCCTGAGGCAAACCCTCCCGGAATGCGCCTCACCCATGCCGGCTCTCTTTATCTCGGCCGCAATCCCGAGCCCCTTTTTGGCGCCCTCCGGAACCTTATCGACAAGGGCGCGATCGGCTCATGTGAGGTCCAGGTAGATTTTATCGGTGATCCGCATTACAGCGGCGCCCCGCTTTCCGCCATGGTGCAAAAGCATGACCTCGCACAGACCGTATCGCTCTCAGGGAAAATGGACTCCCGTGCGTGTTTTCAGAGATTGCTGGACTCCCGGGGCCTTCTGCTCCTTGCCCAGGACCAGCCACAGGAGATACCCGGAAAGGTATTCGAATACCTGCGCCTTAACAAGCCGACGTTGGTGATAACCGGTGAGGGCGACACAAAAGATCTCCTGCTGGATTTCCCCAATTTCTTCCTTGCCGATCCCCAAAAGCCGGGAGAGATAGAAGAAAAATTACTGGAGACGATAAGACACATGAGGAGCAAACGGCGCACCGGGCCGCAGGGCGGGATCATGCGGTATGACCGCAGGGCGCTCACGGCCGAACTCTCCTCATGGCTATCCGCAAGGAGGTTCTCGTGATGAAATCGACTACCGCTCAAATCCCTCTCACCTACGCGCCGGAGAGACTGACCATCCTGCTGGGGTTGTTCTATTTGTGGCTGTTCATGGTGCTTGACCGGCCCCAGGATTTCTTCCCCCAGTTGCAGGCGGTCAGGCCGGCACTGATCCTGGGCTGCCTGCTCGTGCTCTTTTTTCTGCCTCAAAACCCGGCAGCCGCACTCAAATCGGTCCTCACCGGCAGACAGTCGAGGCTTTACGTATGCCTCCTTGCCGTAATGGTGCTCGGCATCCCCTTCTCGCGCTATCCGAGCCGCTCTTTTCACGCCGTATTCATCGAACAATCGAGCAACATGCTCCTCTTCTTTTTCCTCTATGCCCTGATCGATTCGGTAGCGAAGCTGAAACGCGTCCTATTTCTCGCGGTCGTCAGCGCAGGGTTATACTCCGCGTTTTGCCTGGCCAGGGGCACCTTTGTCGACGAGAGGCTTTTTTTCGGCGACATGTTCGACCCGAACGACCTTTCCTTCTTTGTACTCAGCTTCCTGCCCTTCGGGTGCCTTTTCCTCACCGGGGAAAGCCGTCTCCGCAGACTGCTCTCGGCCGGCGCCCTTGTTTCCGGTATCCTCCTCATCATATACAGCGGCTCCCGGGGCGGCTTTATCGCCTTTGCCGTTGTGTGCGGCCTGATGGCATTTTCAAAAAACCGCTCGATCACGCGGTCAGCCAGGCGCATCCTCCTCCTGGCGGGCATACCCTGCATCCTCTTCATGCTGCTCGGCACAGGCACGTCCCGGTATTCCACCATTTTGAACCCGGAAGGGGATTACAACTATTTTGACGAAACCGGACGGTTAGCTATCTGGGAGAGAGGTATCGATCTCATGGCGTCGAATCCCGTCACGGGCGTCGGTGTCGGCTGCTTTGATGAAGCAATTGGAGAGGAAAGAAAGGCAGCAGGGCTTCTCCCCAAATGGCAGGCAGCCCACAATGCCTTTATACAGATAGGGGCAGAAACGGGCATCCTAGGTCTTGTGCTGTTCACTGCCATGATTCTCAACGCCCTTATCGGTTTTGCGCGGGTAAAGAAGGCGGCGGCGGTTGACCTGATCAGGATCGCGGAAATGGGATTTATCGGTCTAATCGGCCAGGTCGCGTCGATCACGTTCCTCAGCCAGGCATACTCTCCTTACTGGGTATTCTACATGGTGCTGCCCTTCGTGCTGCTCAGGCTGTCGGCTCACGAAAAACCGGAGGTCCAACCTTGTTCATAAATGCGAGAGCAAGGCACACCGCGGAGAACCAGTCCGGCGACCTGTCGGCATGGGGCCTGAAAACAAATGAAGAGGGCCATCTTTCGGTAGACGGGCGGGACGTCCTCGAACTCATCCGCCGGTTCGGGTCGCCCCTCTTCGTGGTAAGCCGCCCGCGCCTGGAAAAGGACGCTCTTGAGATAAAAAAGGCGGTCGAGGAGCTCATTCCCGGCTCCATGGCGTTTTACTCCTACAAGACAAACTGCGTGCCGGCCATCCTTAAAGAGATCCATACGCTGGGCCTGGGGGCCGAGGTGATTTCCCCCTATGAGCTGTGGCTCGCCGCAAGCCTCGATGTCCCCGGCAGCATGATCGTCTATAACGGCGTAAATAAAACGGCAGAGAGCATCGCTATGGCGGCGGAAATGGGGGTGCTCGCAGTAAATGTCGACCATGTCGAGGAGATTGAGAGGCTCTATGGAGTGGCAAGAGGGCGGAAAAGGAGGATCGGCGTCGGGATCAGGCTCGCTCTGAAGGCTTCACAATTCGGTATGGAAATCGCGAATGATGAAGCCATGGACGCATGCCGGAGAATCTTGCGGCTGTCGGACTACCTCGACCTCAGGTGCGTCCATTTCAACGTGGCGAGCAATGCGAAAAACGCTGCCTTTCATAAGTCCTGTGCGCTTCGGGCAATGGAGTTCATCGCACAGGTCAAAAAGGAAACGGGAAGAGAGATCGCCTGTCTCGACATAGGAGGCGGCTTCGGGGTACCCACCAGCAAAAATATGTCCGGCGTGGAATACGCCCTCTACCGCGGCCTGGGCCTGCCGCCCTCCCCCCCAAAGCCGGAAGACGCACAATCTATCGGCCTGTTCATGAAAGAGATCGCGACTGTCCTCAAGGGCTTTTGCGCGGACAGGAACGTGTTGTTGCCCAAGCTCCTTGTGGAGCCAGGCCGGTTCGTCACAAGCAGGTCCGAGACGCTCCTCACCACAGTCCTCACGATAAAGAAGAAGCCCGGCGGCAAGACCTTTGCCATAACTGACGTGGGCAGGTTGTCGGTGGGGTTCCCCTGCGATTTTGAATATCACCGGCTCTTCGTCGCGGACCGGCCGCATGCGCGGCCGGTCCGATGTTATCAGGTGATGGGGCGGGTATGCACCTCGGCTGACTGGCTTTTCAAAAACCTCTACCTGCCTGAGTTGAAGGCGGGGGATGTACTGGCGGTCATGGACGCCGGCGCCTACTTCTCTTCCTATTCATCCAATTTCGCTTTCCCTCGTCCCGCTATTGTGATGGTCTCGGACGGCAGGGAGAGCATCATCAGGAAAGAAGAGAGCTTCGAGCACCTCACGGCGGTGGACAGGCTGGATACCGGGTTGCATTCAAAGGCACATCGAGGCGGCGACGAAGAGCCGACGCAGGCGTACGTCGTTGTACGTCAAGGAAAGCGACGAGGAGCCAACAAAGATGGGGCGAAGAAGGCGACCTAGTATGACCCGGGCGCGGAGTTTCATCCATTGTCCGTGCAGCCGGCTGCAAGGGAGGGAACGTGTCATCAGTAATCGTGACGAACGGCAAGAACAGGATCGCCTACAACATCGTGCGGAGCCTCGCAAAAAAAGGGATAAAAGTCTACTGTGCCGATTACGTGCCGCGAGCCATGTGTTTTGCATCCCGCTTCTCCAGGGGCCATTTTGTCTACCCCTCACCGTTCCGTGATCAGGCGGCGTTTATCAAATGCCTGGTTGAGAATAGCGGCCGCCTCAAGACGGACGTGGTCATACCCGTGCACGAGGAAACGTTCGTGCTGGCTAAATTCATGCACCTGCTTCCGAAAGAGATGAAACTTGTGCTCCCCGATTACGAAAAGGTCCTCCTGGCCCACAACAAGGACAGGTGGACCGGGATTGCGCGCGAACTCGGCATACCTGTCCCGCCGTCCTGTTCCATCGATGAGGTGAGAAGGGGCAGCGGAATCGCCGGAGCGTTGCGCTTCCCGGTCCTTATCAAGCCCAGCCAGGGGGGAGGCGCGTGGGGCATAACGCAGGTCGACTCACGGGATGACCTGCTGGCCATGGTCGAAAGGGAGACATATCTCGACCGGCCGTGGGACCGCTTCTTCGTTCAGGAAAAGATAGAGGACCACGATACGGTCTGCGTGGCGATGCTGGCAAAAAAAGGCGGGATACGGGCAAAGATCGCCTACAGGCAGATCAGGGACTTCCCCGCGAAGGGCGGTCAGGCCACTTTTCGGATAAGTCTGCATCACGAGCAGGCGGAATACTACTTCCAGCGGCTGCTGGAAACGCTGGAGTGGCACGGGGTCTGCCAGGGGGATTTCGTTGTCGACAGAAAGAGCGGCGTCCCCTATCTTATCGATATCAACCCGCGATTTTGGGGATCCCTCACCCAGGCCATCGCCTCGGGCGTCGACTTCCCCTATCTCGTTTACCGGATTGCAATCGATGGCGACGTGGCGCCGGTCACGGATTTCCGGGACGGGGTCATGACGCGGTGGGTCGGGGGCGACCTCATGACCCTTCTCCCCTCCCTGCGCCTTGCCAAGGAGAAGCTGAGCTTCCTCCACCACTTTTTCTTTCCCGGCGCCGGTCCGGTTGTCTACGATGACTGGAGCGCCGCCGACCCTCTCCCGTTTTTTGTCTGGGCCCTTGATGCCCTTGCCAGGATGGTCAGCCACCGTTCGCTCACTCCGGCCCCGCACGATGCCCTGGAGGGGGTCTGGGCATGACCTCGATGAAAAAAGACCACCGCCCGAGGATAGCGTATATGGTCACACCGGTGACCTTTGGCGGCTGCGAACGGGTGAGCATGAACTATTTGAGGGTCGCCGACAGAGAGAGGTTCGATATCACCCCAATCCTGTTCATCCGTCCGTGGGAGGATGAGCCCCTTTTTGCGGCTGAGCTGAGAAGCATGGGCTACTCCTTCCATTCAGTCCCTGTCGGCATGACGCTGACGGGAGACTACCTTCGCTTTGCCCGTGCCGTCAGGATGGTTCTCGCCATACTCCGGCTGCACAAAATGGATCTGCTCCACACTCACGGCTACTTTGCCGACATTGCCGGCTGCATCGCGTCCCGGATCACACGACTTCCGCACATTGCCACCTCTCACGGGTTCATCAATACAGAGAAAAAATTGCGCTTCTACAACCGCATCGACTGCCTCGCTCTCAGGTTCAGCGAGAGAATAATCGCCGTGTCGGAGGGCATACGTCACGACCTCGTCCACACTGGTGTCCGTCCTGAACGGATCACCGTGATACCGAACACGGTCGGCGCCGGTACCCCGGTTAACGGCAACGGCAGGGTCAGGCAGCTTCTCGGGCTTGGCAGGGAGGAAACAATTGCCGGATACGCGGGCAGGCTGAGCGTCGAAAAAGGGTTGGCCTATCTGCTGGAAGCGGTCAGCATCCTGAAAAGCCGGGGCGAGAAGTTCAGGCTCCTTATCCTTGGGGACGGTCCGGAACGGGGTGTGCTTGAGGAGATGACCCGGATGAAGGGCATTGCGGACATGGTGATCTTTGCGGGTTTCCAGGCTGACGTTGAAGAATGGCTCGGCAGTACAGACATCTTTGTCCTCCCCTCCTTGACCGAAGGCGCTCCGATGGCCCTCCTGGAAGCCATGTCCCTGGGACTTCCCGTACTCGCGACGGCAGTCGGAGGTGTGCCCCTCATGGTAGAGCATGGAGTAAACGGCTTGCTTGCCGCCCCCGGCGACCCGCAAAGCCTTTCCGAGGGGCTTTCCCTGCTCCTCCGCGATCCACCTTTTCGCAGAAAATTGGGCCGGGCGGCGCTCGACTTCACGAACGCCCATTGCGACATCATTGGCTGGCGGGAACGGATAGAAAATGAGTATGCGTCTCTCCTCACGAGCACATCGACCGTAAGAAAGGCGGCGACTGCATGAGTCTCCAATCCTTCACGTCAGGCGGGCTCCAGCTCCTTATCGCCGCGCTTGCAGCGTACATCACCGCGAGCACCGGCTACCTTCTGGCCCTCGCCCTTGCTTATCGGGTAGTGCAAGAACCGGAAAAGCTCATCGCCCGAAAGACGTACAAATTTGCCGTCCTCGTTCCCGCCCATGACGAAGAGCTTCTCATTTCCGGCCTTTGCGAGAACCTGCGCGCCCTTGACTATCCTCAGGACCATTACCGGGTCTTTGTTGTCGCCGACAACTGCACGGACAGCACGGCCGAGCGCTGCCGCGTCTATCCGGTGAATCTCCTCATCAGACGGGACTTGTCAAGAACGGGGAAGGGGCATGCCGTCGCATGGGCCCTGCAGCGGATACCGCTCGACGGCTTTGACGCGGTCTTCCTCATTGACGCGGACACCCTTGTAAACAAGCATGTCTTGACCGAGCTCGGCATGCTGCTCGACCGGGGGGAACAGGCCATCCAATGCTGCAACTCCATCGGCAACCGGGACGAGAGCTGGTTCACCCGCATGCTTTTTGTGTCGCGGACCATCAACAATCTCCTCTACCATCACGCCAAATACAAGCTCGGCCTCTCCTCTCACCTCATGGGAACGGGCATGTGCTTCACCGCCGCGTTGATCAAAAAGAAAGGGTGGACAGCGTTCACGATCGGCGAGGACTGGGAATACTCGACACAACTGGCGGAGGACGGGGTCAGGATAGCCTTTGCAAAGGACGCGGTCGTTCGTCATCAGGAATCGAGATCGCTTCACCAGGCAACGAGCCAACGGTTGCGGTGGTCCAGGGGCCGATTTTATGTTTCCGCGAAATTCGGCACAAGGTTGTTCTGGAGGGGGCTTTCGAGAAGGGACCCGATTCTCTTCGATGCCTCCCTCCCTCTTATCTTCCCCAATTATTCTTTGCTGGCAAACCTGACATGCCTGACCCTGATGCTCTGTCTGCTCCTGCCCCCAGGCGCCTTCAAACTCCCTGCCCTGGTCCTGGCACTTGGCCTCATCGCAGGGCAGGCTATCCTCTTCATTGCGGGGGTGTACCTCGCGGGGTCGTGGGCGACCACGTGTAAGGCCCTGTTGTATGTCCCACTCTTTCTGTCCTGGAAGTTCCTCATCGACTTCCTGAGCATCACGGGGTTGTACAACGGCAAAAAATGGGTAAGGACCAAAAGATACGCCGTAAAAGAATAGACGGAAAAACAACAGACATGACCGGAAACGGCAAAAAAATCAATCTCCTTTTTGTGCTGCTTCAGATGGCAACCGGCGGGGCCGAAAAGGTGGCCCTCACGATCGCGGAACACCTCGACCGGTCACTCTTCAGGGTCCATGTTGCCGGCTTTGAAGGCGGCGCTTTGAGGGACAGATTCAGCGAGGTGAGCGAGGCCGTCTTCCAGGTTCCGAGAAGAAACGGCCGGGATCTGAAGACAGTGCTTCTTCTCTCCAGGATCATCCGGGAAAACCATATCGACGTCATAAACTGCCATCATTACGCCGCCTTCTTCTATAGCTGGCTCGCGGCCCGGCTGGCGCGTGCGGGCACGATCGTCTACACCGAGCATTCAGCCGGTGAAGTGGAGGATATCCGCCATATTCACAAATTCCTGTGCAGCTCCCTATTCTTTAAGAAAACCGGTGCGATAGTGGGCGTTTCCCGGGAGATTGGCGACGCCTTCAGCACCAGGTTTCCCGGGCACGGGAGGTTGGTGACGTCCATCCCGAATGGGATCGACGTGCAGAAATTTGCAGGTACGGGCAGGAGAGAGCAGGTACGGAACGCTTTCGGGATCGCGCCGGATGATTTTTTGATAGGGACAATCGCGAACTTCCGCCGCGTAAAAAACCACCTCTGTCTCTTGCGGGCGTTCACTCTCCTGGGGGCGGCCCGTCCCGGGACCCGGCTCGTCTTCGTGGGCAGGGGTTATGCGGACGACGGGGAAAACTCGGAGAAAGAGGTGAGAGATTACGTGCAAACCTATGGATTGGAAGACCGGGTTCTCTTCGCCGGATACCGGGAAGATATAGCCGACATTCTCGAATCACTCGACCTTTTCTGTCTTCCGTCGGTCTCGGAAGGTCTCCCCGTCAGCGTCCTCGAAGCCATGGCCGCAGGCGTCCCCGTAGTGGGAAGTGACGTGCGGGGCATAAGAGAAGTAGTGCGCCACGGCCGCACGGGACTTCTCTTCCCCTCGAACGATGCGACGAGCCTCGCCCGCGCCATCGAAAGCCTGATAGGAGACGTGCGGACGCGAACCCGCCTCACGGAAGAAGCTTTTTCCTACGTGCGGCTGGAGCACGACCTGCGGCCATGGATCGCACGATACGAAAACCTTTTCCAAGGGTCCTTTCATGCGTAAAACCCCCGAAAGCGGCAGAGCATCAACCTCCTTCACCCTACAAACGGCATGTATCCACCGCACCAAAGCTCCGCCTATCTGTTGTCCGGGCATACGACATATGCGACAAGACCGGAAAGTCCTGCCCTTCGCGCGATAAAGGAGATGATATGTGCGGTATCTTTGGAATAGTAGGCGACGCTCCTCTCGAAGCACAGCTCAGGCGCTCACTCGCCACGCTGAGCCATCGCGGCCCCGACGGCAGCGGGATCTTTGTCTCGCCCGGTGTAGGGCTCGGCCATCGCAGACTGAGCATCATCGATCTGGAAGGCGGCACGCAGCCCATGTTCAACGAGGACCGCACCAAGTGCGTTGTCTTCAATGGAGAGATTTACAATTTCCCGGAGCTGAGGAACGAGCTGCGTGCCAAAGGTCATCGCTTCACCACCAGGAGCGATACGGAGACCATCCTTCATGCCTACGAGGAGTGGGGAGAAGCCTGCGTCGAGCGGATGGCGGGCATGTTCGCCTTCGCCATATGGGATGAGAGAGAAAAGGCGCTCTTCCTGGCGCGGGACCGTCTGGGCATCAAACCACTCTTCGTCGCGGATTACGGAGGCAGGTTCTATTTTGCCTCGGAAATCAAAGCCATCCTCGCTGACCCGGCTTTCCCCAGAGATATGGACTATACGGGGGTCGCCTGCTACTTTTCCCTATCTTACATTCCGGCGCCCCTGACCGTTTTCCGCCGCATAAGAAAGCTCCTGCCGGGGCATACCCTGACCTTGCGCGATGGCCGGGCACGCACCAGAAAGTATTGGGATATCCATTACATCCCGAATAGGGACCGGAGCGAGGCGAGCACTATTGAAGAGCTGATGGCGCTGCTCGGCCATGCGGTCCAAAGCCACTTGATAAGCGACGTGCCCATAGGCGCCTTTCTAAGCGGAGGGGTGGATTCGAGCACCGGGGTTGCCCTGATGAGCAGATTCAGCACCCAGCCCGTCAATACCTTCTGCATCGGCTTTGGCGGGAGCACCGGCAGCTACCTTGACGAGCGCGGATACGCAAGAATGGTGGCGGAGCGGTACAGGACGAACCACCGGGAGCACGAAGTCGAGCCGGCAGTAGCGAGCCTCATCGATACCATGGTGCGGGCCTTCGATGAGCCCTTCGCCGACGACTCCGCCATTCCTTCCTATTTCGTATGCGGCGTGGCCCGTCAGGATGTGACGGTGGCCCTCTCAGGCCTCGGCGGCGACGAAGCATTCGCGGGATACGAGCGATATTTGGGGATGAAATTGAGACGGGCTTACAGGAAGATACCCGCGTTCTTAAGGGAAAACATGATCAGGCAGGCCGTCGAAGCGCTTTCGGAGGCGCCGGGCGGACATTATACGGTGAACCACATGAAGCGTTTTGTCCGGTCGGCATCCCTTCAGCCTGATCAATCGTATTACGGATGCCTGAGCATCCTGAATGACAGGATCGAAGGCGCCTTCTTTTCCGACCCGGCGGCGTTTAGGCCTCATCTCCAGGCATGCCGCGACATGATCTCCGGCTATTTCAACAGTGACTGCGTCTCCGGCGCTGAAGATTCTCTTGACAGGGCTTTCTACTGCGACATAAAAACCTACCTGCCCGAGGATATCCTTGCGGTGACGGATAGAATGAGCATGCACCATGCCTTGGAGGTGCGCGTTCCCTTTCTGGACCACAAATTTCTGGAGTTCTGCGCTACCGTCCCGCCTGAGTTGAAAATCAAGGGGCTCGCAAAAAAACACCTCTTGAAAAAAGCGGTCGCCCCTCTTCTGCCGAAAGAGGTCCTGTACCACCGCAAACAAGGGTTCGTAGGGCCGATGACCATGTGGCTCAAGAACGATTTAAAGTCCTACACGCTGGAGGCGCTGTCGAAGGAGAACCTGGACAAGCATGGAATCATAAACTACAGGACGATCAGGCAGGTTATGGACGAGCATTTCTCCGGCAGGGAGATACACGATACCCTGATCTGGGCTGCCCTCATGTTTCAGAAATGGTTCGACCTTTACATCGAGCAGGCATTGCCCGGCAACACGGCCCGGGAAGAAGCTGAAGGCCGTCTCGCGGTTGCGTAGATGAGCCGCCTCAGTCTGCCCCTGAAGGAGATCACATGCACATAAGAGCCATGGAAAAAATTGCTCTATATGCGGAGTATCTGCGGCTGCCTTCCGCCCTCAGAAGCGAATTCCGAAAGGATTTGAGGGAGCCGGGCGAAAGCGACCCGGGTGCGGAGACGGTGATTGACCTTGGGGTGGAATGGCTTTACCGTGCGCAGGACTACTCGGCATCCGGGGATGGGGGAGTCGCCCGACACTTCGAGCTCCTGCGGGGTTGGGACGGCTCTTATCCCGAAACCACCGGCTACATTATCCCCACCCTGCTTAATTACGCGAAGGTGTTCGAAAAACAGGAGGCCCTGGGCAGGGCGCGCCGGATGCTCGATTGGCTCGTTTCCATTCAGTTCCCCGACGGCGGGTTTCAGGGAGGCGCCATAGGCTCACGACCCCGGATGCCCGTCACCTTCAATACGGGCCAGATACTGCTCGGCCTGGCTGCGGGAGTTCAGCAATTCGGAAGCGTCTACCTGGACAGCATGATACGGGCGGCAGACTGGCTGGCGAAAACTCAGGACCGGGACGGTTGTTGGCGAACGCACTCGACTCCCTTCGCAATAGAGGGAGAAAAATCATACGAGACACATGTCGCATGGGGCCTCTTCGAAGCAGCCCGTCTCGAACCGGGAAGGGGGTATGGCGAAGCCGGCATGAGGAATGCCTCCTGGGCCCTCACGTGTCAGCGGGAAGACGGGTGGTTCGAAAAATGTTGTCTCACCGACCCTTCCAGGCCGTTGACCCACACCCTCGGATATACCCTGAGAGGACTCGTGGAAGCCTACAGGTTTTCCCGCGACGACCGTCTGCTGAAGGCGTGCGTCAAAACCGCGGACGCCCTGGCGAGGATGGTCAGGGAAGACGGTTTCCTCACCGGGCGGTTTTCTCGCGGCTTTAAGCCTGCCGTATCCTGGTCGTGCCTCACGGGCAGTGCGCAAATCAGTTGCTGCTGGCTTATTCTCTATGGAATAACGAGGCTGGAAAGATACAGGGATGCCGCCCTGAGGGTAAACCGCTTTCTCAGGCGGACCATTGCTGTCGGGGGGCCGCCCGACACGCGGGGCGCCTTGAAAGGCTCTTTCCCTGTGTTCGGTGATTATTGCAGGTACCAGTATCCCAACTGGAGCACAAAATTCCTTATCGATGCACACATGCTTGAGCTCGCTTCCGCGAATAAACCCGGCGGGGCCGACGAGGTCCGCCCGGCTCGAAGAGGCTCGAGACAAATGGAGCCGCTACGTGGGTAAGTTTCTTGAGGGGCGGCAAAAATACGGCTTCCTGCGCTATAGCCGCAGGGTGCTGGCCAAGCAGACCGAGAAATTGTTCTTCCGCCTGGACAAGCATGCACTCGTCACCTCGTTTCACGAAGTCGGGATCAAAGGGGGCGACAAAGTTTTCGCGCACGTTTCGATGAACCGGATGGGTTATATCGAAGGGGGGGCAGAGACGGTAATCAGGGCCCTGATGGAGGCTGTGGGCAGCCGGGGGTCGATATTCATGCCCTCTTTCCCTATGGTCGGATCGATGGAAAGTTACCTGAACAGCGGCTGCGTCTTCGATGTGAGACAGACACCGTCTCAAATGGGAGTGGTATCTGAAACTTTCAGAAAATGGGAAGGCGTGATTAGAAGCCTTCACCCCACGAATTCCGTAGCCGGTTGGGGCAAGGATGTAGAATGCTTTCTCCGGGACCATCATAAATCTCCCACCCCTTTCGGTCATGACACACCTTTTGGGCGCGCAGCGGAGTGCGACGACACATATGTGCTTATGATGGAGACCCACATTCATAGCCTGCTCCACCATTTGCAGGAAAGGACCGAGTTTCCCAATCTTTTTCTCCCGGGCGTCAAGGAGGTCCCCGTTATCGGATGGAACAGCGATCAAAAGATAGTCTCCACCAGGGCAATGCGACCCCGGACTCCCTATTTCATCGCAATCCCGTCATCCCGGGCGGAGACCTGCGCGTGGGTTATACTCCACGACTTTGCCCTTATCTTCCCTCACCGCCGTCTCAGCGAGCTGAAGGGGATGGGATACCTTCTTGACGGTTATCCGGGGCTTTTGACAAGAAGAGCACAATTGGAGCGGGCGGGTATCTTCCGGTCCTTGAGGGTCGGGAGAGGTGAGATAGGACTGCTCCATATACGCGGGTTCTTAAGAGAAATAGAGCCCGAGCTGCAAGGTCTCTTGCGCGAATTCTCGCCCTGCTACAACGCCGATGAGATTGATGCCCTCGATCTCCCCTATTCTTAGAGCCATGGAAGCCCTCTTCTTCATACTCATTTTTTTGAGCGCCTACCCTTTCGTGGTATATCCGGCGGTCCTCCTCCTCATCTCCGGGATCGTCCGTCGTCCGTGGGAGGAGGGGGAGATACGACCGGCAGTCACGATCGTCGTCTCCGCCCACAACGAAGAGGCGGTGATAGCCCAAAAAGTGCGAAACTGTCTCGACCTCGACTATCCGGAGGGCGCAATCGACATCATCGTTGTCTCCGACGGGTCGACAGACAGGACCGACGAAATCGTCTCCTCTATAAAGGACCACCGCGTCAGCCTGGCTGTCTTCCCGCGGCTCGGCAAGACAGCGTGCCTCAACAGGGTCGTCCCGTCCGCCCGCGGTGAGATATGCGTTTTTACCGACGCAAATTCCATGTTCCCTCCCCATGCCCTCGCAACCGTGGTCGGGAGCCTCAAAGATCCGACGGTCGGGGCCGTCACGGGATGGACGGAATACGTGAACCCGGAAAACGGGAGGGCCGTGACGGGACTCTACTCCGGATTCGAGCGATGGATGAAGCACCGGGAAAGCCTGGCAGGCTCCTGCGTGGGGGCTGACGGCGCCATTTTCGCAGTCCGTAAGAGCCTTTTCCGGGCTTTGAGAGAGGATGATATTAACGATCTCGTCATCCCCCTGAACGTCCTGAAGGCGGGTAAAAGGGTAGTGATGAATCCAGGCTTTTTTTGCTATGAACAATCGGCGCAAGGGGCCTACGGCGAGTACAGGCGCCAGGTAAGGATCACGGCCAGGACGCTCACGGCCCTGCGGAGGAATATGGGCTGCATGAACCCTTTCCGGTTTGGCCTCTTTTCCTTTTTCCTTATAAGCCACAAAGGGATGAGACTGACGTTTCCCTTCTTCATGCTTGGCGCTACGGCAGCCTGCGCCCTTCTTTACGAGGGCCCGGGCTTCTTTAAAGTTTTTTTGTGGTCCCAGGCACTCGCGGTCGTTGTGGCCGCATACGGGCTGCTGCGAAAAACGCAGAATCGATTCATCGGTATCGCAGCTATCTTTCTGCTTACGGCTTTTGCCCACCTCGCCGGCTGGCTCCGCATGATCCGGGGGGCATCGGATGTCATATGGCTGCCAAGACACTAAAGGGAGAAGGTGATGAAGAATCCTGGGCCACGAAGAGGGCTCGCATTGAAACCCGCGAAGCCTACCAAAGGAGGATGACATGGAACAAAGTCTTGGGATAAAGGACGTACTCAACCTGCTCTTTAAACACAAACGCGGGATAATGGCCATCTGCTGCCTGGCAGCCGCGGTGTCGTACGGCGCCTCGAAAACAATCCCAAAGCCTTACGTCGCAAAGGCGGTCATCATGGTCAATCCCGGAAGGGAATCTATCCCTATTTCCGAGATTGGGGACACGAGGCTGCCGGGGCCGACCCCGGAGACGATTATCAATACCGAGATGCACCTGATTACCGGACGGGAACTGACCCGGAACGTGGTGAACACGATAGGCGTCGACAACCTTTACCCCCGGTTGGCAGGAAGGAACCTCCCGGCAAGTGCGACGCAGGAGTTGGCCGCTATAGATCTCAGCAAGAACCTGGAGGTGCAAAAAGTCGCCGGGAGCAATCTGATTGAAGTCAATTTCCGGCACGAGAATCCCCAAATAGCGGCAAAGGCATTGTCAGCCCTTCTCGAAGGGCTGAAAGACCGTCACGTTCAGGTGTTCAGTACCGCCAACTCCGGGTTCCTGGAGGAACAGCTCAAGTCGTACCAGGAGAAGCTGCAGCATTCGCAGCGTGTTCTGGGCCGGTTCAGGCAGGATCACCAGCTCGCGAGCGAAGAACAAGGAGATCTGCTGGCCGGCAAGCGGGCCGATCTGGAGTCGACACTCACGCAGGAGACAAGCAGGCTGGCTGAACTGGAGGAGAAACTCGCATTCCTCAAAAGCAGGCCGGGCGTCTACTTCACCGCCGCCAGCGAGCTGAGAAACCAGCTCAACCTGCTCCGTAGGAAGGAACAGGAGCTCACCCAGAAGTACAAAGACGAGAGCCAGCCTTTGAGCGCCCTCAAAGACGACATCAGATTGGTGGAGAAGCAGTTGAAAGAACAGGAAGACAATATGCGCAATACGGAGTGCTTCAAGGTGGAATCGGAGATAAAGCCGCTCCGGATCAACATCGACGACCTGAAAAAGCAGATTCAGCAGGTCGATAGCAAGACCCTGACCTTCGGCAAGAACAGCGTGGAACTGCAGGACCTCAAACGGGAGGTTGCCGCGAATGAGGCCAACTATTCGATATATCTTAAAAAGGTTGAGGAGGCCCGGATCTCGGAGAACATGGATGAGCGGAGAATGACAAATATCACCATCGTACAGCGGCCGGCGGTCCCCGCGGTACCCGACGGGCAGAAGAGGACGAAAGTCTTGAGCGTGGGGCTCCTTATGTCGCTGGCCCTCGGTTTTGGCGTCGCCTTCATTTTTGAATCTGTCTCGCAGACCTTTTTGACGCCCGAGTCCGTTGAAAAAAAACTGAGCGTCCCGCTTCTCGCAACGCTCGAACACAGGAAAAACAAGGAGGTATGACGTGAAAAAATTATTGTTCCTGCTCGCAATCGCGTGTGTGCCCCTCGCCTGCTCCCCTGTTGCAATCAATACAACCGATCATCAAGCGCTTGACAGGGAAGCAAGGGTCTCATCTCAGCCGGAGACGGAGTACAAGATCGGGGTGGGCGATGAGCTCGATATCAAGTTTGCCTACAACCCCGAGCTGAACGAGCGCCTTCCTGTAAGACCGGATGGCCGTATCTCCGTGCCTCTCGCCAAGCAGATAATGGCGGCAGGGCTCACCACTCAAGAGCTCGAGGATCTTCTCGGCAAGAAGTATGAGACTGAGCTGAAAAGGCCCGAGGTGACGGTGATCGTGCGCAGCTTCAACGCGCAGAAGGTATTTGTCGACGGAGAGGTCTTCAGGCCTAGCCTCGTCCCTCTCATGGGACCCCTGACCGCCCTTCAGGCAATAGTCCAATGCGGCGGTTTTAAAGACACCTCACGCCTGACCGAGGTGCTCGTGATAAGGAGGACGAAGGAGAAACCGATTGTCAGCATTATAGATTTGAAAAAATTCCGGCATAATACCGACATAAGCCAGGACATATTGCTGATGCCCTTCGACATTGTCTACGTGCCGCGTTCGAAGATCGCCGAAGTCGACGTCTTTGTGGATCTGTACATACGTCGCTTGATCCCGTTCCCGCTGCCGCAGGTGATTCCCACACCGACGTATGTCTACCCGGCTTATGCCGCACCGGCGTACTAACATGTACCTCAACTTCTACTACTTGGCCAAGGAACCCTTTCACGTCACGCCGGACCCTGAATTCCTCTTCTTGAGCGAGAGTCATAAGCAGGCGTTGGCGGCCATTATCTACGGCGTGAAAGAGAAAAAAGGGTTCGTGACGATCACGGGGCCCGTGGGCGCCGGTAAAACCACGGTTCTCCGCACGTTCCTGAAGCAGTCGGATCCGGCCCGGTTCAAGGTCATCTACGTCTTCGATCCGGCAGTGCCTTTCTCCACGCTCGTTGCCAATCTCTGCCGCGAATTCGATGTGACACCCACGCCGGACGACATCCCTCATATGACGGAAATGCTCTACCTCGCCCTTGCCGATCAGTACAGCAAAGGCCGTACCGTTGTGCTGGTAATCGACGAAGCGCAGAATATGCCCATCAAGACATTGGAAAGCTTGAGAATGCTCTCGAACTTCGAAACGACCGAGGACAAGCTGGTGCAGATCGTTCTTGCCGGACAGCCGGAACTCGAGGAGCTGCTTAAGACGCCCTCCCTTGATCCGCTGAGGCAGCGGAGGGCCATACGCTCGGTCATCTCTCCCCTCACAAGGAAAGAGAGCGTCAGTTACATAGCATACCGGCTCTCAAAAGCCGGGGCAGCCGATACCGCCATTTTCAGGAAAGCGGCCCTGCGGATCCTCGTGAAGCAGGCCGGGGGCATACCCAGGACCATCAACATCCTTTGCGACAATGCTCTGGCCACCGGCTATGCGTATCAGAAAACGCGTATCGATGCCGCTATAGTCCTGGAAGTCATCAAAGATATGGAAGGAAGGAGGCGGTCGCTCTTCGGAAAGCAGGGACTCGTAACCGCCGCAGCGGCCGTGGCGGGATTATGTGTCGCGGGCGCCCTTCTGCTGGACCCCTCCCCTTTTGTTGCCTTCAGCAGGGAGGAGCGGCAACCGGTCTTTTCCGCTGCCGCCATACAAGCGCCGGCGCAGTCTATAGCCCCAAAGGACGGTGCGGGGCTGGAGAACGTTGTCAGGCAAGAGAGGGATGGCCAAAATGGCAAGGCGATGAGCGGAGTCGTCAGAATCGTCAAGAAAGGCGACACGATGATCGATCTGATCCGGAATGTCTACGGTGCGCGGGAACCCAGGCGGATCGATTTCCTTCTTGGTAAGGTAACGAAGAATAATCCGCATATTAAAAACCCGAGCCTTATTCTCGAGGGACAGGAAATATTTTTCCCGGACATCAAACGCGAAACAATGGAGGCCAAGCGGTGAGCAAACTGTATGAAGTGCTTGAAAATGCAAGCCGCGAGCGGGAAAGGCTGGAGATGGCCGGGATGCCCGTGATCCCTCCATGCAAGCTTCCAAGCCGGAAAACCGACATGGAGATGATGGGCCTTTACCAGGCGATGGACACGGCCCTCGGCAGGAAGACAAGCCGGGTCGTACAATTCATCGGGACGCAGGCAGGGGAAGGATGCTCGACAATAGTGCGTAATCTTGCCGGCGCGGCAGCCGCAAACGTGGAAGAGTCGGTGCTTCTTCTCGATCTTGACCCCCGACCTGCATATAGTGACGTGACCACCGATGCCGCATTCCAATATCACCTGGAAAAGCTCAGCATCCAGGCGGCGCCGCTCGATAAGGCATTCTGCCAGACGGAACAGGGGAATCTCACGGTAAGCACCTTTTCCCCAAAGTCCGACCCTATCCTCGCCCTCCTCGACATGTCCCATGATGATGGTTTATGGGAGCGGTTGAAAGAGCGGTTCAGCCTGATCCTGATCGACGCCCCGCCGGCGGCTGTTTCGCACATGGGGTTTTCCCTCCTGGGAAGGTGTGACGGAGTTGTTCTCGTCGTAAGAGCAGAGAAGACCCGATGGCCGGCGGCGGTAAGTGCAAAGGGAAGGGTTGTTCGAGAGGGCGGCAAGATCATTGGGGCGGTCTACAACGACCGGCGCCACTACACTCCCCAATGGTTGCGGAAATACCTATAGGGGACAAAAAGACGAAAGGCAGGCGCGAGCTGCTGTCGGCAACGCCCCCCTGTCGAACTCGCGCCTTCTTTCGCCTTACTATCACGCACACTCTCGTGACGCAGGTGCACCGGCCGTTTTCTGCACACTTATTGACAATTCCGGTCTCTATGATATACTAAGCCCAACGTGGGGCTGTAGCTCAGCTGGGAGAGCGCATGACTGGCAGTCATGAGGCCGAGGGTTCGATCCCCTTCAGCTCCACCAATTCTTTCAAGGGTTTTCGCCCCTTCCTTCAGCCCTGATTTCTCAAAATCGGCCTCCCCCGGCCTCACAATCTCGTCAAAGCCGGTTATTTCCTGCTCAAGCCGGGATGATATCATGCACAGAAGCCAGTCGTCATACTGTCCCGACACTCTCCGAATGACGAGCGCGGGTCTCAGCTTGCCTTCCTGTTAGTCTGTTTGGGGAAACCGGAAAAGGACTGTCCGGCCTTCGGCGATCATCAGAACGATTCTTGAAGATGGCCAAGCGAGTATGGCGAATTCTCATCCTCCATATCCCGCATTGCAGACGATAAAGAAAACACCGACCAGTCCTTGTCCTCGGCCCTCGCCTTCAGGTACCCCACGAAGTCGAGCACCTCTGCCTTTTTAGACTCCGGCAAATTCTGTATTTCCTTTATGATCTTATCTTCAAGGCTCATCGTCTTTACCTTCCGATTGATAGCATATTATACGACCTTTTTCAAAAACTTTCATATTTCAGGTTGAATGATCACCATGAACATGCCCATCCATAGTCGCCGTTGCTCTCTTCCGGGCACCATACGTAGCCGACCCGACCGGCCACGGCTTCGAGCCAGAACAGCGCGTAATCCTTTGCGGGGATGCTCATGGGAACCCATATCACCTCTCCCTTGATCTCGATCCCCAGGGAACAACGGTACCGCCTCTCGTTCAACTCCGATTTCATCTCCTTCCCCACGTACTTTGCCGGATAGCGGGCAAGGTCCGTCTTCTTCCACTGAAAGCCCTTTCCGGTTTTCCGGTATTGTACATCGATGTTTCCTTCTCCGACGATGCACTTCCGGAGCGATCTCAGCAAGGACACGTCCTGGAATCCCTTGACCGCCAGGTGGAAATGATGAGCCCCCCGTCTCCGTCGTTCAGGTACCATCACAGACGGCCACGAGATAAAGAAGGTATGGAGGGGTGGTAGATGGTAACTCGCTTTTCTTAAGTACTATTCGATTCCTGACTCCCGGCTATTCCTTCATGCGCTCTTTTCTCAAATCCCGTTTCAGGATCTTGCCCGCGGCGTTTTTGGGCAGCTCTTTGACCAGGAGATACTCTTTGGGTACCTTGAAAGACGACAGGCGCGACTTCAGAAAGAGCTTCAGCGTGTCCGGCACAATCGACGCGCCGGGTTTCGGGATAATGAAAGCGACCACACGCTCACCCCACTCTTTGTCCGGAAGGCCGATTACCGCACACTCTTCGATTTCGGGCACGGCGTACAGGGCCTCCTCTACCTCCCGGGGGTACACGTTTTCGCCCCCCGTGATGATCAGGTCTTTGATTCGGTCGACTATGTAAACGTAGCCGTCGGGATCGAACAGACCTACATCGCCTGAGCGAAACCAACCGCCTTCCCAGAAGGCCCCGCGGGTCGCCTCGGGGTTATGCACGTAAGCGGTCATGACACTGCGGCCTCTGATGCAGATCTCACCCTCGTGCCCCTGCTCCACCGGATTCCCTGAAGTATCCCTGATCTGGACTTCCACCCCGTGAACGGGGTCTCCTACCGACCCGACCCGGTGTTTTGCGGGATAATAATGGTTGAAGGTCACGGGCATGGCCTCGGTCATCCCGTACGACTCGAATACATCGAGGCCGGTACGCTCCTTCCATTGCTTGACGATTTCCATGGGCATGCTCGCCGCTGCCGAGAAAGAATAGCGCACATTCCCCAGCTTTTTCTTCAGGTCGTCAAGGCCAAGAAGGCGGACATAGACCGTAGGTACGGCGAAGAACTTGGTTATCCTGCCCTCCCGCAGCACCCTGAGCACGTGATCCAGGTCAAAAGCCGGCAGCAGCTCCAGACAGCCGGCAGTAAGGATGGTCGAGTTCATGATATGCACCTGACCGAACACGTGGTTAAAGGGGAGAAAACAGAGGGCGACGTCGGTCTCGACCGACCGCTCGTAGTAGGCAATGCCGTAACTGGAAAAATTGATGCCTTCGTGGGTCAGCATAGCGCCCTTCGGAATACCTGTTGTGCCGCCGGTGTAGAGGATTGCCGCGGTGTCGACCCGGTCGCGGTCGAGGGCGCTGAATCTCCCTGAGTCACCCGCCATGAGAGCCTTAAGCTCCATGTCTCCGCCGGAGCAGATAACCTTTTCGAGCGCGCCGTCGCTCTTTAGCCGCTGCAGCTCCTTGAGTTTGGCTTCCACACTGAAAATGAGCCGCAGTTTCGCGTGGCTCACGAGTGCCGTCAGCTCGTCGCCCATGAGCACGCTGGACAACGTGACCGCCACTGCCCCGGTCTTGAGCACGCCGAAGTAGAAGGTGATCCAGTCTGCTGAATTAGGGGCACAGAGGCCGATATGATCGCCCGGCCTCACGCCGGTCTTGACCAGAGACGCTGCAATCCGGCTTGCCCGTGCGTTAAGCTCTCGATACGTGATCTCTCGCTCATTCTCCCTGATAGCCGGATGGTCGGGAAAGAAAAGGGCCGATCTTTCCAGGTTACGAGCAAGATTCATAGCGGATACCCCCTGCGTCCCGATTTTGTCATGTGTTTCCTCCTTTATTATATGCCATGCCATCCTTGCGAGCGCGTTTTTTTAGCCTTTCGGGTGCGTTTTTTTTCAACTCCCGTTTCAGGATCTTGCCCGCGGCGTTCTTCGGCAGCTCTTCCACCGGGATATATTCTTTCGGCACCTTGAAAGCCGAGAGGCGCGACTTCAGGAAAGATTTCATAGCCGATCTTTCGAGGTTGCCTGCGACGTTCATGGGGCCTCCTGGAAAAAAGGGTTGCCGGATGCCATTGGTATAAAGATTTAAATATGAAATATTAGCACATGTCAATAAATTCTATAGAATAAAGGTTGAATTTATTTGAATAAAGATTGACAACAAAAACAGGTCTGTCATATCCTTAAAGGAGATGGCAGGCCCCAGGTTCAAACCGATCAGACAGTCCAGGATTTCAGAAGAGGTAGCTGAACAGCTCAAGCAGTCGATTCTCCTCGGTCAGTTCAAGACCGGGGAAAAGCTGCCTTCCGAGCGGAAGCTCGCCGAAGAGTTCGAGGTCAGCCGCGTGGCGATCCGCGAGGCTTTGCGGACACTGGGCAATTCCGGTTTTGTCAGCACCCGTCAGGGGTCCGCGGGCGGCGCTTTTGTCACCGAGCTCACCTTCGAGCAGCTTACCAATACCTACCTCGATCTATTCCTGGCGAACAAGATCTCGGTCCCGGAGCTCTACGAGGTGAGACTGCTCGTCGAGCCGGAGGTGGCCCGCTCCGCCGCGCAGAACGTCTCGTCAAAGTACGCCGGCCGGCTCCGGGCTGCACTGGATGTGGAGGAGCTTCCCCTTGCAACCCTCACGGACGACGTCGACAGAAAGTCGGCGGTCCACTTCATCCTGGCGGAGATGTGCGGCAACAGGTTTTTCGAAGGTCTGGTGAGGTCTATGATGAGACTCACCAAGCAGGTGGTGGAGGCGGTAATCCCGGACACGCGCCACATGCACCCGAGCGGCTTGCACGGGCGCGTCGTGGAGGCGGTCCTCGCCGGGGACGGCGAAGCGGCTTTCGCCGCCATGCGCCGCCACGCCATCGAATTCGGCGATCTCCTCAGCAAGATGGAAAACGCATTCCGCGACAAGAATTCCCCTCCCGACAAGGTGAGACAAAAGTGACGAGGGTCTCCTGCATGCCGAGATAGGCTTGCCTGACGACGTCGGACCTCAGAAGGTCTTCCCCCTTATTTTTCCGTTGACACGGTTTTTCGATCCGCCGGAAGGCCGAAAATACTATTTGACACGGCAACCCGCTCCATGGTAAAAAAAATGTATGGATTTATATGCAGTGGAAATGACTGCGATGCGCGATGTCTGGTGGTGGGATAGCTAACCGGCTGTCCCAGTGAGAGAGACCGTTTAAGCCCTGGGATGGTTGGATCCCGGGACTTAAACGGTTTTTTTTAGCCGCTTTGAGGCCCCGAAAGCCCGAAGCGGCTTTTTTTGTATGAAGGGAGGCGGAATGCACAGGTTATCAGACGATCTTCAGAAGAAAGCAGACCATGCCGATGGGGAAGGTCCGGCCTGCATGACCGAGGAAAGGAAGCAGAGGACCCACGGGAGGAAGACCGGGGAAGACGAGGAACTCCGGATAATGCAGCACTTCGTCAGAGATTTTATCGAGCGGCCGGACGACGCAGGGCCGCTCTGATGAAATGGCGGGCTATTTCTAAAGGGCCTGTATCAGGCAGCTTTTTGCCAACAAGTGACAAAACAAGGCATGCCCGGTTCCCAGGGTAAATTGGGATTTGTAAATGCGTGTGCCCTGACTCATCGAGAAAAGGTTCTTGACAAAGAGACGGATGAAGGCATAAGGAAGAGGTGATGAGGGATGTGGAATGGGGCAAGGAGTGTGACATGAGTGGTTATCCGGAAATCCGGGAGAAATTGACGACCGTTGAGGAAGCGGTCAGGCGATTCATCAAGGACGGCTGCCAGTTGGCTCTCGGAGGATTCACCGTGAACAGGAACCCGATGGCCCTTGCGCGCGAGATCATACGACAAGGCGTAAGAGATCTCCATATCGTCTGCCATTCCCAGGGCCAGGCGCTCGATTTACTCATCGGCGCCGGATGCGTCAAAAGGCTGGAAGTGGCATATGGTGCCAACGGCCGTTTTGCCTCCACGTGTATCCGCTTCAGAAAGGCAATAGAAAATGGAGAGATAGAAGTCGAGGATTATTCCAACAACCAGATGAGCCTTCGATTCCTCGCCGGCTCCCTGGGCCTTCCCTTTATACCGAGCAGAACGGGATTGGGAACCGACATCGTCAATAAGGAGGGATTCGGGTCCGAGACGAGAAAAGAAGCAAAGGTAGCGCGGAAAAAGCTCGTCGTCACGAGCAACCCCTTTGCTGAAGACAAGGATGAAATCATCCTGCTCCCCGCCCTTAACCCCGATGTTGCCCTCGTCCATGCACAGTATGTGGGAGACGATGGCACCGTCAGGATAAAGGGCCTCACCTTTGCCGATTTGGAGCAGGCAAAGTCTGCCGATACGGTGATCGTGACCTGTGAAGAGATCGTGCCGAAGGCGTTCATCAGGCTCGACCCCGACCAGAATTCGCTGCCGCCTTTCCTCGTCGACGCGATAGTCAGGGTGCCTTACGGCGCCCACCCCACCGCATGCCGCCTCTTCTACGACTACGACCCGAAGCATTTGAACATGTACAAGTCCGTGGCAAAAGAGGACGACACGTTCAGGAAATATCTCGAAGAATGGGTTTTCAGCCCGAAGAGCCAGGCGGAGTATCTGGATAAGATAGGGGGGGCAGGGCTGATCAATATCAAGGCAAACACGATCATCGGTTATGCGCCCGGACTCGACCGGCGGTAAGGAGGCAAGACCAATGGGTGAGCATACGGAGAGGGAGATGATGGCCATTAGCGCAGGGAGACTCATCAAGGACGGTGATATTCTTTTTGCCGGAACCGGGGTTTCCATGCTTGCCGCAACAGTCTCAAAGAAGATCCACGCCCCTCGATCAATTGTCTTTTTCGAGACAGGCGGAATAGACCCGTCGCTGGACGAGCTCCCCATGGCAGTTGCCGATTCAAGGGTCATGGACGGCTCTGCCCTCAACTCCGGGCTGGTTGATGCCTTTTCCATAGTCGGCCACAGGAAATTCCATTCGGTAGCCTTTCTCGGCGCAGCACAGATCGACAGATACGGAAATCTCAACTCCACCTGTATAGGCGATTATAAGAAACCGCGGGTCCGCTTCCCCGGAAGCGGCGGCGCCTGCGACGCGGCCTCGCTCGCCTCCGGGGTCATTATCTTCATGCAGATAGGGCGGAGCAGGTTTGTTGAAAAGCTCGACTATCTGACAAGTCCGGGCTGGCTCGAAGGCGGCGATTCCCGAAAGAATGCGGGATACATTCGGGGAGGACCTATCGCGGTAGTGACGAACGTGGCTGTATTCAAATTCCACGAAACGACGAAGGAAATGTACCTCGCCGAGTATTATCCGGGGGTAAGCGTCGAGAGCATCACAGAAAATGTAAGCTTTCCCCTCGACGTATCGCGGGCTGTTGAGTCGGCGCCGCCGGGCGATGATGAGTTGAGGACCCTGAGGGAGGAGGTCGATCCACAGCGGCTGATACTCGCATAAAGACGGACGCGCCTTCCATAGCCAGGCGCGTCCCGGTCCGGTTGAAGACGGGGGAGCGGGAGCCAAAGCTGTGAAAACATCCCATTTTAGTAGTGGCGGAGAGAGAGGGATTCGAACCCTCGGTACGGTTTTAAGCCGTACACTCGCTTAGCAGGCGAGCACCTTCGGCCTCTCGGTCATCTCTCCATCTGGAGCATTATACTTGTTCACCGGTAAAAAATCAAACACGCTTTGACTTCAGGCCATCCGCTCCTCTGCCATGATCCTCGCCAGGGTCCTCGTAAAACGCGCATTTTCGCGGCGTCTCCGCAGAGGCAGACGGATAAGCTCACGACCCTTCTCTTCTTCGAAGACCTCAATCAGGATGTGCCTTTGCAGGAACCGTGACCGGAGATCGGTCACCGGCAATTCAACCGCAACAAGGAGAAAATTGCAGCCTGTGTCGATCGGCCGTATCCCCGTGATGCGGTCCAGTTTCGCAGTCATGTAGGCTTTCTCCGCTGCGAGGAATTCCCCGGTCCTGCGTGAGAAGCCTCTGTCCCGCAGCGAGGCGAGAGCGCCGGCTGCCGCGACCGTGCTCACGGGACCGGGCTCTGCGACGCCGGCCACGAGGTCGAGCACCCGTTGGCTGCCGAGGGCATAACCCAGGCGCATACCGGCAAGGGCATGAAACAATGAAAAGGTCCTGAGGATGAGGACGTTGGCCGAATGGACGGCCGCCTCCACGAGGGAATCGGTCCTCACAAACCCGGCGAGCCCCTCGTCGATGACGAGTATCTTATTCGACCCGTCGAGGGCGTCCGTGATCTCGCGAAGGAGGCCGAGGCTGACGACCGAGCCGGTCATCGGGTGGGGATTGGGGATGAGAAGCATATCGGCGCCAACGAGTGCAGGAATAAGCTGCGCTGCATCCAGGGCGAATTGCCGGGCCTCGCTCGGGACAAGGGGGATGAGCTCCGTCCTGTGCCGTTCGAGCAACCGGACGCAGCACGCAGGCAGCGGTGACGGTGCGAGCAGTCTCCCCGGCTTGAGCCCGGCCAGGAGAAGATCGAGGAGCTGGGTCGAGCCGTGACCGAAGAGGATGTTTTCGGGCGCGACATGCTCCGACCGCGCGATAAAACCTCTGAGGTAGCGGGTCTGCCGGTCCGGGGGAAGCTGCGCCTCCTTCAACGCCTTTCTCATCGCGTGCTTCGCCTTGCCGGAAGGCCCGAGGGGATTGGTCAGGAGTGTAAAGTCGAGGACCTGGCGGGTCGAGATGCCTTTTCCTTCGGCGTAATCGTAGGTGTCCATGTAATAGTATGGATCGCTCTTGAGACCTTCTGTCAAGTGAAAAGGGCGCACGCGCAGGGCAGAGTGACGAGTGACGAACGGCCCTTTTTAGAAAAGCAGGCGCAAGAGAAGTGCCGAGGAGCGGAATCGAACCGGTGACACGCGGATTTTCAGTCCTATTGTGGGCACGTAATCCCGTATCCAAGACAAAAAGCGTCCTGTATTCAGGACAACAAACCCTTCAAGAAGCATTTCGAAATCTCGCCGTCAGATGAAAAGGCGCTCCAAATGTGGGTTTGAGGAGAACTGGATCGCGAGGCGCGGGCCGGGCACGCTTCTTGTAATTACCTTGCAATACTTTCAGAAATAGAATATTTCAATGTTGTACCGTAAGGAGGCGCTACATGACGTTCTTTCACTCAGAATATTCAATCCGAGCCGAGCCCTCGGAAGTTCGCGATCCCTTCAAGGCGTACCTCCATGAGGTGTCGCGGTACCCCCTGATGACAAGGGAAGAAGAACGGGAAATGGCGCAGCGCGTACGAATGGAAGGGGACAAAGGCGCCGAGCACAGAATGGTCCTCGCGAATCTCAGGCTTGTGGTCAAGATAGCCCTTGATTATCGTAGCCACCTCGACATCCTCGACCTCATACAGGAAGGGAACATGGGATTGGTGCGCGCCGTCAGGAAATACGATCCTGAAAGGGGGACGAGATTCTCAACATACGCATCCTTCTGGATACGCGCCTACATGCTGAAATACCTGATGGACTCGTGGAGCATGGTGAAGATAGGCACCAAGGACACTCAGAGGAAGCTTTTTTACAGCCTGAACCGGGAAAAGGAGAAGCTGGAGAGATCGGGGATCATCCCTTCCGCAGAAGTCCTTGCCAACACCCTTGAGGTCAGTACCGCAAACATAGAAGATATGGAGCAGCGCCTGTATCACGGAGATGTCTCCCTGGAAGCGCCCCAACATGGAGATGGGGACCCGCTTATGGATACGATAGGAAGCGGCGAGGACATGGAGGAGACATTGATCGAAAAAGACTATACGGAAATGCTGCACAAAAAGCTCGCCGACTTCAAGAAGCAGCTCAACGAGAAAGAGTGTTTTATCCTCGAAAATCGCATTATGGCGGAGAATCCGGTAACGCTGAGGGAAATCGGCGAACGCTTCAACACGTCAAGGGAAAGCATCAGGCAAATGCAGATGAAAATATCGAGGAATCTGACAAAAAACCTGAGATCGAGTGAACTTGGGCCGTCCATGTGAAAGGGCGGCTTGTGTGATCGCGGTGGCGTTGAAGTCTTGAGCCGCTAGTGACACGGTAGAAGCGGCATGATGAGATGGGGCGCAGGAAGAGTATGCCGAAACCTCACTAAATACAGGAGGGCGGGTGCATGGCCAAACAGAAATCCTCCCATGGAATCAACGGATTTAGGAAAACAGCTAAGAAACTCACAGCGGAGCACACTGCCGAACCGCAAGCCGGGATTGCCGAGGGCAGCTCTCTGCCCCCTGAACAATACCCCCTGCTTCGATCTGTTGGAGAAAGAGAAGTTGTCGGGGGCAAAGAGGTGGTGATTGAGCGAGGCAATGGCGCCCGAGCATTAGCGAGTGTCCATGCGTCGCCGATTCTGAAAGCCGAAGGGAAGGTAATCGCCGCCGTAGGAACGATGCCTCACATCACCGAGCATAAAAAGACCGGGGAGGAACTCAAGAGACACCGGGATGAGCTTGAACTCCTCGCAGAGGAAAGGACTGCGATGCTCAGTGAAGCCTACGATGACCTTCAGGCAGAGGTCGAGGAGCACAGGCGTATCGAGGAACAGCTCCGCCGGGCCCACAAGATGGAGGCCATCGGTACACTCGCGGGCGGCATCGCCCAGCACTTCAACAACATGCTTACGGTCATCATGGGCAACGCGGAAGTTGCTCTTGATGACCTTGTCGAAGAGGGGCGTCGCGGGCGCCTTAACCAATTACTGAAAGCGTCGGAGCGGTCACGGGACCTGGTAAAGCAGATTCTGACCTTCAGCAGAAAAGACGGGGGGCAGGAAAAAGCGATGAAGATGGCGCCGCTTTTGGAGGAGACCTATAAGCTGCTCAGGGCATCGCTTCCACGTACGATTTGAATGGACCTTCACCTACAAACAAAGTCGGATACTATACTTGCTTTTACTATTCAATCATATCTCAGTTACGATTACACAAGAATTACACAAAGGCAATAAAAGGGCTTCGCAGAAAACCGCGAAGCCCTTGATTTCAAAAGTGCCGAGGATCGGAATTGAACCAATGACACGCGGATTTTCAGTATTTATTACATACATTCCGGCAATTTCTCTAAACTTCCTATCTGTGTGAAATCATTCTACTATAACGACTCTAACAGGTAGCGCACTTTCTGCCTTGTTCTCCCTTTGTATATAATTTTTTTGGCACGATTACACCAGAATTACACCAGACATTGTACAAAAACACATACAACACTTCTCCACCTTCAGCGAGGCTTGCGGTCCTTCCTGTCCTGTCTCCAGAAAATCAGGATGGTTGTAATGCAGATCACGGCTACCACGCCGAGCCAGAATAATTCATTCGCCATTATTACCCTTCCTTCTGATCTTTGGGCGTCACAAAATATGCCACAATGGTAAGCATGCTGAATATTAGCCCTATCACGGCCAGAGAAAGCATATTCAGCTTGCCCGCCAAGAACAAGGCGACCGTTCCCGCTGTTATGCTGTACTTCGCGGCATCCGCGAATATCCCGCCGACAACCTTCCTCCGGTCCCTGTTGGTCACAGAGAAAAGTATAGACCATCCCGAAGCGGCAGGCAACGACAATTCACCGACGCTCCCCGCTCTTCAACCAGCCATCCGTGAACGGTCCCAATCGTTCATTGGCTTACCCACAGTGCCCCGGCCTGACTCGGCCACCGCACCAGGACCAGGAAGACTAATTATACCCCTTCCGGCAAATTATGAGAACTTCCTATCTATTGGATATTACTCTACTATCGCCACTTTGCGCATGCCAACACTTTCTGTCTGGTTCTGCCTTTTTCCGTGAGTTTCCCGGCACGATTACACCACAATTTCACCAAACACATGTACATAATCGTATACAGCAGTTTCTCGCCGTCACTTTCTGTCTCATCAAGAATAGGTCACGACCAGCCCAAGCGACCCGATCCTTGATTGCCGCTTTCGAATGCCCTATACTTTCCCTGTGGAACAAGGTCCGGCCTCTATCCCCCGACACATGGAATTATCGCTACGCCGGGGGCCATCACGATTTCCGTGGCGACCAGACAAGGCGTGGTATAATTAAGAAATGATCCTTCGGAGGTAGAAGAATGAGAAAGACCGAAGACCTTTTTGACGAAGCGATTTCGTTGCCGGTCGAAAAAAGGACGCTCCTTGTGGACAAGCTGCTCCAAAGCCTGAATCCTGCCCTGAGCGACATTGACAAGTTGTGGGCCGAGGAAGCGGAAAAAAGGCTTAAGGAGATCACGGAAGGCTCAGTGAGAACCATACCGGGAGAGGAAGTATTCACTAAGATACGCGAGATATTTTCTTGACATACTCCTTTCACCCCGCCGCACAAGAGGAACTGAGCAGGGCCGTAGACTATTACGACGAGTGCCAGAAAGATCTCGGGCTGGAATTCCTCAAGGAAATGTATCGGACGATCCAGAACATTCTTGCATTTCCCGATGCGTGGCCCCCGCTTTCAGCAAATACCAGAAGGTGCCTCTCAAAGCGTTTTCCTTACGGAATTGTGTATAAAGCAGCCCGAGAGGAAATATTTATAATCGCCGTCATGAACCTGAGCAGAGAACCTGATTACTGGAGAGGCAGGGCGAAGAGAGCGTGACCGGGCTTCAGGGCCGCGCAGCCCTCAAGGGTGATCGGCAGTGACACTCGCATTTTTCATTGGAAAACTATCCATAATTCTGTTAATATAAATACATACTATAGATACACTCCGTCGAGTACTTCCTTGTCAAAGCAATTAATAATTCTTTAAAGGAAGCACCATGGTGGGTAATCTTTCGGGAAATCTAATTGCGGCTGCGTTCACGGCTGCCGTTACAAAAGCTGCTCCCAATTACATGCCCTTGGCCTATCACGCCAACGCGAAGGCTTTCCAGCCCGCATGCACGGAAATTCCCACTGGACCGTGTCACGAATTGTACAAGAAAGATGAGTATTACAATGTTTTCGAATCGTTGTCTTGCAACGTGTACCTTGCCCAATCCGGCGTTTCCGGATGGGCACAAGTTAGCAAAAGGATTCTGTAAAATATGCATTGGAGCGGGGATATACAGTGTTTTGTCCTCAATATCCAGGCTATAATGAGAGATTTCAGAGCCAAAACGCCCGGCGCTTACGTTCAGTCAGACTGAATAAGAATCTTCGGGCAAACGGGGGGCGAATGATGCACAGATTTCGTGTATTAACGGCATCAATATTGTTGATTGGATTCGGTCTCTCAGGCTGTGCCACGGTGCCAGGAACGGGCGAAACAACGTGGAGTTCACCAGCAGCGTGCATCACCGCTTACACAGCAGGTGGTGCAATTTTGGGTGCAGCTGCCGGCCTTGGGATAGGGCTTCTGACAGGACGCAAAGATGCCGCTGCTACAGGGGCCATTATAGGAGGAATCAGCGGAGGCACCATGGCTTTTGCCTATGCATGGGGTAAGTGCTTCGCGTCTTTTTCCAAGGTTAAGAGTGAGCAGGTTACGGGGTACGCTCAGACGGCGAAAGAAGAAAATTATTCGCCTCAGCAGGGCGTAAAAGCCAAGATAAAAGACTATGCTATTGACCCCTCTGCGGTTGCGCCAGGTGGGACCCTGAATTTCCACGCAAACTATTATGTTATGGCTCCACCGGACAAAAAAGACCTGACCGTCACCGAAACAAGAATCCTCAAGGTCTACAACCCTCAGAAAAAACAGTTCGAAGAGATGAATGGGGTCCCTGAAACTGTGGTCATTTCGCCTGGCACGAGGGGAGCAGACGGAGAGGTGCCGGTACCATCAAATGCTCAGGAAGGAAAGTTCATGATTGCTTTCAAGATAGAATGTGAAGGCAAGTCGGATGTTGTTGAGATGCCGTTCATGATTACGAAAGACCAGAATATTTTGAATAAGGCCAGCCAAGACAGTCTCGATCGTCAGGCAAGAGAAAAGAAGGAAACGCCGGTGCAGCTCGTAAGTGCAAAGGATATCCCGACGGGAGCGAAGAGTGTTCAGGACCAGCCCGAAAAACTGGTGACGGTTATCGCCACGAGGGCAAATGTGAGGGAAAACCCCAGCACCAAGGCCAAGATAGTGAAGAGCATTTCAAAAGATGAAAAATACCCATGGAGCGAGACAAAAACGGCGGAAAAAAGAAAGTGGTACCGCATAGACCTTGACGATGGGAAAAACGGCTGGGTGGCACGAGAGGTAGTAAAGGTTTCGGGTGAGTAATATGGAGAAGGTATGCCGGTTCTTAATACCCTTCCTTTTTGTTCTACTCCTCGTGTGCGCAACGTGCAACGCAGATCCGCAGTATGATCCTTCGCCTGTGACAAAATCTCATCTCTTGATGATTACATCCCTTTTTTCCGAGAACGGGCTGTCCGAAGCTTCGGTCAAACTCGACAGGTATGGAAGGGTTGAACTAAGCGGAGGTTACAAGGACAAGAGAGAAGTGGAAATCGCTTTTTCCCTGGCGCAGTCCGTAGCTGGTGTAAGGTGGGTGTCCCCTGTTATCCCTGAAAACATAAAGGTCAAGGAATGGGCTAAGAAAATTGCCGCGTTGTTTCCCACCAATAGGATAGACACACCTTCTTTGCCGAGGGAGGATGCCGGTTCAAGGACCGGTGCCACTAAATACGCATTGGTGGTCGGGATCGGCAAATTCAAAAATAACGAGCAGTACATCATAAAACACGATGGCAGACGGATGGACCTTAAATATGCCGACAAAGACGCAAATGAGGTGTACGCGTACTTGACTGATCCGCGGCATGGGAATTTTCCAAAAGAAAATGTGCAACTGCTGATCAACGAAAATGCCACAAAAATGAATATGGAGAGGGCCTTGGATGACCTCCGCAGCAAGGTGCGTTCGCGAGACACCGTAGTACTCTATTTCAGTTCGCATGGTTATCCAACCTATGATGGGGCTATGAACATCGTCACTTACGATTCCGAGGTGGCGCCCCCGTATCGCGTCGCCGACACGTCACTCAAATCGGACAATCTGAGGGATTTCATCCTTGAGACAAAGGCCAAAAGCCTCGTGGTTATTCTCGATGTTTGTTTCAGTGGAAATGCTTTCAGCAACATTAAGGGTTTTTATCACCCCGGGGCCAAGATCGACTATAGCAAGGATACTCAGGGTATCTCGGGCGCGACCATGGCAAAGAGCTTAATGGGCGCAAAGGATTTCACCCTCGACGACGATGTGGCAAAGCCCTCCGACTTGCAGAAACGTGATGGAACCAGAGTCCTGATCAGCGCCAGTGGTGCTGGTGAACAGTCGTGGGAATCGGACACGCTACGGAGCGGTGTTTTTACCAGCTTTTTTCTGAAGGGCTTGGAAACCAATGCAGATGTGAAACAGGCGTTCGAGTATGCAAAGCCAAGGGTGATAAAACAGGTACAAGAGGAAAAGAAACACGACCAGCATCCGCAGGTCGCAACCGACAAGGAGAATTGGAACATTCGTATTTGAGAGAAATTGTAATGTCGGTGATTAAACGGAGGAGGAACGCGCATGGACAAGACTATCGTCATAGGCCTTGGCGGGACTGGGCTTGATGCCATCCGGTCACTGAGGAAACTGATTGTCGAGAATTACGGGAGCCTCGATGCCGAAGCCGTACGAAACTTGGGCTTCCTCTACATCGACACGGATCCTGCAGGGATCGTCATAAATAGAGACAACAAGTGGAAGTGGGAGGTCCTTGGCAAATCTACCGCTCTTTCGCCATCTGAATACAAAATAATCTCCGCACCGGATATAGCGACGGTGATTAAAGATATAGACGCTTATCCACAAATCAGGGATTGGCTGCCGCTCGACGATCTGGAGAGCATAAACAAGTCGGCTAAAGACACTCCCGGCGCAAGCCAGATAAGGCCTCTCGGGCGGTTTATCCTTACGATGGCCTGCAATGAGATCGAGTCATCCTTCAAGAATGTGTTCAACCGTGTTCCACAAGCACCGGGAGGAGGTGACACGCATATTTACCTTATCTGTTCTCTCAGCGGCGGTACTGGCAGTGGCATGTTTCTTGACCTCGCCTACCTTGTCCATGAGTGGACTGCCGGAAATTGCAAGGTATACGGTTTTCTGGTTTTTCCGGAACTAACCACGAACCGCGGCTTACGCTATACGGTAAACGCATATGCTGCGCTCCTTGAACTCAACTATTTCTCAAATAGCGGCAGCGTCATGCATGTAGGAGGCCAGGATAAGACAATACATTACTCATTACCAGGAAAACCGGAAAACATTAAGAGAACCCCGTTCGACCATAGCTATGTAGTGAGTCCAAGAAACAATGCCGGCGTCGAACTAGATCTAAGCGCAATCCCCAGTATGATTGCTCACCGGATCTTCCTTAACTTCGATTCTTCTTTCAGTTCTGCTGCGGACACGCTTCTTAATAACGGTAAGATGGAAAGGGCCGCGATTCTTAGAGATTCTTTCAACGGTAATCTTCATTCCAGAAACTTTTACACCTTCGGCCTTTCGTCAATACAGTATCCCATCGATCAGTTTCTTGATATATTTTCCTTCAAACTATCAAAAGCAGTAATAGATCTATGGGCGAGGGCCAAGGATTTTCCGGGCGACATCAACGCCCGCGTTCAGGGGTACCTCCCCCTTTTGAAACTTACCGATGACTATTTACTTGGTGACAAGGATTTTTTTGGCAGCAGACACTTCGACAACTTCGAGGTCGAGGTCGAAAACATCGTCAATGGCTTGAAGCAGACCCACCCTCAAAACAATATTGCGCCTTATCTCGCAAAACAGTTCGAGATCAAGGAAAATGAATTTCGTGGTGTTGGTGTCCAAAAATTCTACCAGAACAAAAAAGACGATCTCAAAGGGGCTATCCGCGAGGTACAGAAGCTCGTGAGGAAAAGAATATCGCTTGATCTGGTAGATTCCGAGCTTGGCTATGATTACTGCGAGAAGATGCTGGAAGAGATGACACGTATTTTCAGGGAGAAACATAAAGCTTTTGTCGATAGGTTTAACGGCTTGCCTGCAAGAGAGAAGAACAGCCGGGCGGCTATGGGCGGTTTCTTCAATGAGCTGACAAAGAATGAAGGCAAGCTGTGGTTCAAGGATAAAGCCCTAAAAGACAGTATGACCAAGATAGGCGACTCGATGAAGGTGAACTTCGGTGCCAGGATAGCCCTCAAGGCTTACGAGTTCGCCATTGCCTTCATCAGCGGGTTACTCGAAACCCTTGAGGCAGAAAAGGCCAACCTGAAAAACTGGCGCGATGCTGTCGAGAAGATGAGGAACGAGCTGGAAAATGAAATCAATAAGAGAGTTGCATCCGTTCTCAGGAAAATTGAGAACGTGAAAGAATTCAACGGCTCGTTGCTTTTTTCTGAAACCAAGATAGAAGAAAACTATGCCTCGATGGATACCGCGGCTGCCTTGGCTTACATTGAAAGAAAGATATTGCAACAACTCCAGAACGGTGTCCTTGACCTCCCTTCTTCGAACTACGACGTCGAGGACTTCTACCATGCAGCCTTGGAGTGGCTGCTTGAGCAAAGCGTCTTGAGGATCAGCGACACGAACGTAACGGATAAACTGAAGGAAGATTACCCTGATGAAATTGACAGGATGAATCTCATAAGCCAGAATTACAATAAGTCATATCCCTTTCTCACGATGGATTCATCTGAAATTTCCAAGGGTTTCGAAGGAGACAATTACTCCCTCAACTCCGGCACGACAAACGCCCGCCTCGTTGGGATCCTCAATCCCGAGAAAGACAAATCGACATCTGTTGGCGAGGTGATCCAAAGCATAAAAAAGGCCACGGCGGATGTCAAGATCGAGTGGATTTCCGACCGGCACCAGATACTCTTTCTCCAAGAATATACCGCGTTTCCCTTAAGGGTCATCCGTGAGTTAAAAACGCTTAAAGAACAGTACGAACAATACCAGAAATCCTCCACCAAGCCACTTCCGATACACATCACAAAGTCTTTTGATCCCCCATTGATAGACCTCTTTCTCACGTCCGATGAGCAAAAAAGAGAGGTCCAAAAGGCTGAAGAAAACTTTGTGCTGGCGAGGGCGCTCGGAAGGATCAAAGTAGAAGAAAATCCGATGCAGGGCCGTCAGGAAATCCGCTTCAGATATATGGAGCTTGGTTCAGAGAAAGTACTTGTTCTTGGAAACTCATGGGAAGGCGCTTTTGACAGTTTTCTCAAAGCATCGGATGAAATGAAAAGGAGCCGCGATTTGCTCAATAAAGATCTATCGGCTCTCTTAAAAAGCTATGACACGAAGGCAAAGCGTGACGAGCTATGGTTTGCGCTCGATAACTTTATGGCCGAGCTACGAAAGAGCTTGGAATATGGCGACGAGAATCCAACTTACAAAAGGTACAACGATATCAGGACGCGGGTTGTAAGAGCCTGTGGGTTATATGATGAAGGCAACCCTCCGATCAAACGTGTGCCCAAGGACGAAGCCACAGAGGGCACCGCTCGCAAACCCGGCGGTCCGCTTAAGCCAGAATCTGCGCCCAACGAAGAAAAATATCGCAATATGGTACGTACCACTATGAAAAAAACTAACAATGGAGCGCTCTCACCCGCTATGGAAGCCATGCTCAAACGAAACCAGGTAAGCGCTGGAATGACAGATGAACGTGCAACCGCCATCAGACAGGAAGTTAAGGCCGAAATGTTTGGCTCACCTAAACTGACTGAGTACCAGGAGATGTTCGAAGTTTTCTATAGCGGCAAGGAAATATCTGAAGACGAGAGATGTTTACTCATAGAGAAACAAGTCGAACTCGATCTGACCGATGAGCAGGTCGCCGAGATCGAAGCAACGATTATGCGGAAGGAGGGATAGGAGCATGCTCAAAAAAGTGATAGGCAAGGTATGTCGCAACAGCGAGTGTGAACAAAAAGATAAACTGAGGGAGGATTTCCAGACCGTTTGCGACTGCGGCCAGGCGTTGGAACAGGTCACGGCAACAGACAAGAAGAAAGCCGCGCTTCTTGTCATCGTCGTACTATTGCTCCTGGCAGGCGGCGGTTATGCGGGTGTGATGAAGCTTAAAATAGGGGTGGCAAAACCAGCGGTTGACGCGGTATCTACAATGGGGAGCCATATAAGCGGACCGATAAACGACCAGACGGCAAAGGCTTCGCCCGCTCTAACTCAACAAGCACCATCGGACCCTGTCGCCGCAATGAAGCTTGTTTCTGACGGCCTTAACCTTGCGAAGGAAGGAAAGTTTGATGAAGCAGCAACCGTATTTCAAGCGGCGATACAGAAAGACCCTAATAACAACCAAGCGTATGGTAATTTGGGTGCAGCCTACAGTGCTCTTGGTAAATACGACGATGCCGTGACTGCATCTACTAAGGCTATAAGTATCAACCCAAAGAACGAATGGCATCTTAACGCGGCCGAGGCCTACTCGCAGAAAGGAGACAAGACCCAAGCTCTCGCTCAGTTACGGGCAGCCATTGATAACGGTTTCAAAGACCGTTCACAACTGAGGTCTTTCAACTTCAAGGCCATTGAAAACGAACCGGGGTTCAAGGAACTCATGGGGAAACTATAGGAGGTATAACCAACATGAAAAATCCTGGTGTTGCAGCAGTTCTGTCGTTTTTTGTCTGTGGGCTCGGTCAGATCTACAACGGTCAGATAGGCAAAGGGCTTATAATGATGGTCTGCTACTTCATCTCATGGGCCCTCATGTTCATCTTGATAGGTTTCATTACCACTCCTGCCCTCTGGATCTGGGGGATGTATGACGCATACCGGACAGCAGGGAAGCCAACGGTGTACTTAAATCCTCCAACTTATTAAAAGGGGTGCTGCTATGAAGACAGTTATATTGCTTGGTTTATGTTTCTATTTCCTGTTTCTATTTCCTGTTTCCGGCATGTGTGAAGATGGCGCGAAAGCGCTCTTTTTTGGCAGCACGCTGCAAGACTCTGTCTCGGTGAGCAAAACACCGACGGGAGCCGCAGCTTTTAGCGGGACGCAGGTTACAACAGAAACTATTTCCCCATCTGAGGCAAGAACAGAAAAGCCACCGACCTCCGCGTCAACAAAGCCGACAAACAAGCGTGTGACAAGCACCAATAAAAGATTGAAAACAGTGGGGAAAATAGCTACCGGTCTTAGTTATTGGATCGAAGTATTGAACCCCAATGGCCGGATAGAGCGATGCACGGCGGCAAGCAGGGTGTTCAATGCAGGTGATCGTTTTCGCCTGGCCTTCAGGACTAACAAGGACGGGTACCTTTATCTGTTACTCATCGGGTCATCAGGAACCGGTAGCAAACTTTTTCCGAATGCCAGAATCAACGATGGCAATAACTTCGTGAGAAAAAACATCGATTACCTAATTCCTTTTGGAGATAAGGGCTTTGTAATGGATGCGACGCCCGGCCAAGAGAGAGTTCTTGTCTTTTTCTCGCAATCAGAAATGCCAAATCTCGATAGCCAGCTGGAAAAAGGAAACGCCCTCCAGGCAAATGAAACGAGAGCGGTTTACGCGTATGCACAGACCAATACCGATACGGAGGGATCCAAGGACTTCGCGCTTGAGGACGATAATACGGGTGCCAAACCAGCCTCATATGTTATCACAAAGTCCACTAACCCGAAGACGGTCATCTTCAGAGAAATTATGTTGAAACACAGATAGTGGTCACGGGCTAATGATAAAAAGTTGTGTGGCGGTCCTTCTTCTTCTGTTAGCTTGTTATGGCTGTAATACAGCTATAGGAAAAATTCTTGAGGACCCGAGGAGTTACGACGGTCGATTGGTCACCGTAACAGGGCAAGTTACAGAATATTTTAGTTTTGTCCTGATAAAATATTTCGTGTTAAAAGACAAGACCGGAGAGATAGCCGTGCTGACCACCCGTCCTTTGCCAAGAGAAGGAAGCACAATTAAAATTCAAGGCACTGTCAACGCAGCGTTTTCCATCGCTGATCGACAGCTTATAGTCATTGCCGAAAAGGAGAAAGACAAGTAGCGCCTCATTTGAACAAACAGGACACCAGGGTACCAATCGGCAGAGGGGGCGGGCGGATGCTGTTTCATACGTTACGTTGAGGCGATAACCCTTTCTTTTCCATGGCAATCTTCATTTTTTCACCGCCCATGTGAAGACTCGATTGGCGGGTGCAAAGATCGCAACAGGCCCTTCCTTCTGTCATCGCTCAGTTTGAGCGGTAATTGATGGTTCATACAGTAGTATTATGAACTAGGCAAAATAAGGCCGTTGAGATATGTGTTAATTAACAAGCCCACGCGCCACCACCCCGACGCGCCCCTCTGAGGTTTCCCACAAGAAGCATCGCGCCGGCCTTCGGCACGAGGCCGCGACCGCTCGCTTGAAACCATCGGCGCTCTCTTGCTTCTATGGGAAACCCCCTCATTCATGCCCGAGGCAAACCCCCGCCAGAAAGCATCATTCAAACCGACCCCTATTCTTACCACTTTCTCCCCAAATGTGCCGATTCTATCGTTTCCGGGATCTCCGATCAGGCGCTCACCTGGACAGCAATATTACCAACATGCTCCATCCGGCAAGGATAGCGCCGCCCCCCGGCCCCCGTGCTCATTCTTCCGCGCGGGAGGCCGGAGGAGCGGCGCTACTCTCAGGCACCCAACGAACAAACCCGACGACCCGGCCCGTGTAATCCGTGAAAGTCCACTTGTCGCCCCGGACAGTCACCAACGTGGGAGGATGGTAACAAACATCCCCAATGGACCTGGGCTCTGTTACACGAAGCTGTAGGTTGAAGATCGCCGAGCAGGTGGAGTTTTCACTCATTCGGTTTATTCGGTTCTATTACGGCGAAGGCTGATGTATATTATCATACGAGAAAGGAGGCGGCCAATGGCACATAAGGTCAGTATCGTTATCGAAAAGGATGAGCATGGGTACTATGCATATTCACCGGAGCTGGAAGGATGTCAGACGCAAGGAGATTCCCTGGAGGAAACAATCGAGAACGCACGAGAGGCTGTAGCCTTGTACCTGGAGACGCTGTCGCCCGATGAAGTCAGGGACTTATTGAGCAAGGAGATCCTTACCACCACGATAGAGGTCCAGGTTGCCTAAGTTGCCCCGTCTCTCGGCGACGGAAGCGGAAGACATGCTCTTGCGGTCGGGGTTCAGGCTGGAGCGAAGCAAGGGTAGCCATCGAATCTATATGAAAGAAAGGCAGAGAATTATCATTCCCTTCCATACGGGCAGGACCCTGCACCCCAAAATCGTCAATCAGGTCCTTAGGGCGATAAAAAGTTAAGGACTCTTTGTCACGATTACACAAGAATTACACAAAGGCAATAAAAAGGCTTCGCAGAAAACCGCGAAGCCCTTGATTTCAAAAGTGCCGAGGATCGGAATTGAACCAATGACACGCGGATTTTCAGTCCGCTGCTCTACCGACTGAGCTACCTCGGCACCAGCCCAATTTTAACCGCGATTCCGTCAGTAGTCAAGCCTTTCGTGCGTTTTATCAACGCAAAATGGAAATGTCCGGCTTCGTGCGCGCACGACGCGCGGCCGCACGTTTTGTGCCTGCCCGGGCGCTTTTTGCCTTCTCACCCTCCAGGTGCTTTACTGACGCCCGAAAAGGGTGTTAAATAGACTCCATGAGGGTCACGTGCGCCATCGTGTCAGGGGGCAGGAGCAGGAGGATGGGGCGCGACAAGGCGACGGTGCCCCTCGGCGGCAAGCCCCTGATCGCCCATGTCTTCGATGTGGCGAAAAGGGTATTTACCGACATCATGGTGGTATCGAGCCTCCATACAGCCGTCGACGGGATGGACGCGCGGGTCGTCAAAGACATCCTGCCCCTGCCGGGCGCGCTGACCGGCATTGTTTCCGCCCTGCTCGCCGCCGATACGGACTATGTCTTCGTCCTCGGCTGCGATATGCCTTTTGTCACGGCGGAGGCGATGAGGTACGTGGTGGAGGCGGCAGCCGGGGAAGACATTATCATACCGCAGACCGAAGGCGGGCTTGAGCCGATGCACGCGCTTTACCGCAGGAGCTGCATCTCGCCCATGCTCACTGCCCTCGGGCGCGGGCATATGAAGATCGCCGGCCTCGTGAGCGGGCGTATGAAGATCGCCGACATTTTCGCCATGGTGTCGGTGAGAGTGCTGCCGCCTGACCCCGTGTTTTTCAACCGGGGGGTATCGGTCTTTATGAATGTCAACACCGAGGAGGACTTACGACGTGCCGAAAGACTCATCCGGCGAGGTGGAGATCGAGGAGATGCGGGAAGCGGACCTCGA
>Ga0187864_10000403_pt1 | contig 48165 bp, 41 predicted proteins | sample June2016WEW_11_4_FD_132985 | JGI IMG/M metagenome (GOLD analysis project Ga0187864, IMG submission 132985) | Peatland microbial communities from SPRUCE experiment site at the Marcell Experimental Forest, Minnesota, USA - June2016WEW_11_40 | ecosystem: Environmental > Terrestrial > Soil >...
AAGGTCGTGATCGCGACTAGAGTTCAGACGGCGACGGCGACGTCAAGTACTTCCTCGGACACCTATGTGAATGTGATTGTGGCACTGGAGACGACCGGAACGCCGACGGTATCGACGCCAACCTTTAGTCCCGCGCCCGGAACCTACACCTCGGCGCAGACGGTGACCATCAGCGATTGGACCGCGGGCGAAACCATCTACTACACCACCAACGGAACCACGCCGACCACCAGCTCGGCGGTGTATTCCAGCCCCATCTCGGTCTCGATCACGCAGACGATCGAAGCCATGGCCACATCCAGCGGCTTTGCCAACAGCGCGGTGAGCACGGGGGTTTATACCATCAGCCCGCTGGCAGCCACGCCGACCTTCAGCCCGGCAGCCGGCACGTATACTTCAACGCAGACGGTGACCATCAGCGACGCGACCTCCGGCGCCACCATCTACTACACCACCAACGGAACCACACCAACGACCAGTTCGTCTGTGTATAGCTCAGCGCTCAGCGTGTCGGTTACAGAGACGCTTGAGGCCATCGCTGTAGCGAGCGGCTATACGCAAAGCGCGGTGGGATCGGCGGCCTATACCATCAGTCCAGTAGCCACGCCCACCTTCAGCCCCGCTGCCGGCACGTATAGCTCGACGCAGACGGTGACCATCAGCGACGCGACCTCTGGATCAACGATCTACTACACCACCAACGGCAGCACGCCGACGACCAGCTCGACGGTGTACTCCAGCGCGATCACTGTCTCCGCCACGGAGACGGTGGAAGCCATCGCTACACACAGCGGCTATACGAGCCCGGTTGGCGAGGCGGTGTACACCATCAACTCGGGCGCGGCCGGAACATGCGACGGCATGACACTTGGTGTTTCCGGACCCGGCACTGGAAGTCTGAATGGATTTATCCCGTTTCAATCTGCGACTGGTATGACAACTCTATGGAATACCAACATCGCAAACGCTGCTGTTGACCCAAATAATGCGACGATTCAAAGTACGTCCGGGTATTCCGGGCTGAGCACGCATGTCAATTTCGGGGGCGAAGCAGGCGACGGCGGCATTCCCTACATTATCGTCGACTCCACTCAGACCCCCTCAGTGCCAATCAATGTGATCGTCGGCGCAAATCAGAGCGATAATGTTGTGGCGCCGTATCCTAGTGGAGATACCGTCCTTATCGAAGGTGGTTTTGCCGACTGCTCAGGCTGGCCGGATACTTACCAGAGCGATGCACATACACTCGTGCTTGACCGCAACAAGTGCTGGCTCTATGAGACCTGGAACACGAATCGCTGCAATGGGTTATGGGATGCTGACAGCGAAACGATCTGGGACATGCAAAACGGTGAGGTGCGTCCCTGGGGATGGACTTCGGCAGACGCCGCCGGATTGTCGGTATTCGCCGGGTTGGTGCGTTACGATGAAGCGTCTTCCGGTGCGATCAATCACGCCATCCGTTTTACCATGCAACAAACAAAAAATGATGCCAACGATGGGTATTTCGTGGAACCAGCTTCGCATGCCTCGGGTATCACCTATGGCGCGCCGAGCGTGGAGGGGATGCGGGTACGATTGAATTCGAGCTTTAACATCTCCGGCTACTCCGCGATCAACCAGGTCATTTTAACCGCGCTACAACAGTATGGAATGATCATGGCGGACAACGGCGGCTATTTCTATATCCAGGGCGCCAACGATTCACGCTGGAACGACAGCGATTTGGACAATTTGGCCGGTATCCCGTCGTCGGACTTCACGGTCATCCAGATGACTCCTGAATACCCCGGCTACGATTCAGCCACGGCGCCTACCGGGACTGCGCCGACGATCAGCAGTTTTACCGCGTCGCCAACCAGCGTATCCTCCGGTTCGCCCGTCACCTTCGATTTCAGTGTATCCGGCGACTCCTACGATTACATCGACATGATCGGTCCGGTCAGGCTAACGTCCGGCAGCGGGAGCGTGACCATCAACCCCACGGCAACCCAGACCTATACGTTGTACTCGGTGAACCAGTACGGCAACAACGGAGCAGGAGCGGGGAATGGCGTGACCGTAAGCACTCCGATTACGGTTACGGTGACTGGTTCCGTGGTGGTTCCGCCGACCTTCACCCCGGTGGCCGGCACGTATAGCGCGGCGCAGGTGGTGACTTTTAACACGACAACCTATCCGTATGCGACGTTCTACTACACCACCGACGGATCGACGCCAACCTATCCTCCCACCGGCACCACGCAGGAGTACCCGGTCATTCCTCAGCCCATGTCTGCGCAGAGTGTGGGAAATCTGGAATCTATCACTGTCTCCGCCTCGGAGACGATCAAGGCCATCGCCGTTGCTCCTGGCTATTCGTCGCCCAGCGCGGTGAGTTCGGCGACTTATACCATCAACTAAACCACATAACCACTAGCACGACCAAAGACGAGAGAGCCCAGGCGATTGCCCGGGCTCTCTCGTCTTTGGTTGTGCCTCGCCAAAATGCCATCCGGATGCAAAGAGGGTCTGCTTCTTGAACTCGGAGACAGTCTTGGAAGGAATTGTCAATTGAGCAATGGGCTGTGCCTTTCCAAAATTCCATTCCGGCGGAAAACGGCCCTGCGGTCTGCTTCAAGGAGTCTCGCAATGAGTCATTCTCCACTTCGCCATACGGAACAAAAGTACGCAATGAACTACTAAACAATACCGTTCCACCTACCGTAAACAGTGACTTGCAATGCGGTAGCTGGGCTGGATCGAACGCACTGCGGCAGTGCCTCAGTACGCCTTTGGACGCAAAAAGATGAAATCCCCAGCATCTACTGGGGATTTCTGCGATTCCTTGGATGCCTTAAAACGGGTGCGTGGTGGGCAGTGAGGGACTCGAACCCCCGACTTCCTGCTTGTAAGGCAGGCGCTCTAACCAACTGAGCTAACCGCCCACGCGCGGCGGTAAGGCGATTGCGCCCTTTTGAAATCATACCAGCGCGGTTTCGCCCGGCCGGACTGCGCACCCTTGCCCGAGTCGAGCGCCCCGTGTTGTTAAACTCACCCAGTGAGACGTCTGATTGTCAACGCCGACGACTTTGGCCTGACTGCCGGGATCAACCGCGCGATTGAGGAGTTGCATGGGGAGCGAGTGCTTTTGAGCGCTTCGCTGATGGCGCGGGCCGCTGCAACCGGCCAGGCTGTCCAGATTGCTCGCGCCACACCCGCGCTGGGGGTGGGTTGCCACCTGGTTCTGGTGGATGGCGAACCGGTGCTGCCGCCGCGTGAGATTGCCACGCTGGTTGACCGGAAAACTGGGCAGTTGCGGCCGTCAATTTGCGCCTTCCTGGGGCGACTTTTTACCGGCCGCATCCGCGCTGCCGAGATCGAAGCCGAAGCCGCTGCGCAGATTGCATGGCTGCAGAGCCGGGGAGTGCGCCTGACGCACATCGACACGCACAAGCACACGCATATGTTTCCAGCGGTTTTGCGCCCGGTGCTCCGCGCGGCGCGGGCGGCCGGAATTCGCGCCGTGCGCAATCCGTTCGAGCCGGAATGGGCTCTACGCGCCTTCGCCGGCGCTTCGTGGGCGCGTCTCGCTGAGGTAGTCGTGCTGCGCAGGCTGGAACCCGTTTGCCGGCAAATCATTGCGGAAGAAGGATTTGTGACCACTGACGGGACCATAGCCATGGTTGGCACGGGAGTTCTCAATGCCGCAACCGTCCGTCTCCTGCTCGAACGGCTACCCACCGGCACATGGGAACTGGTGACGCATCCTGGTTACAATGATGCGGATCTGGCCAAGGTCCGCACCCGGCTGCGGGCCTCGCGGGAGGTTGAGCGGGAGGCGCTGCTCGAGATCAAGCAGTTCCCCGGCATCGAACTCATCTCCTTCGCCGACCTGCACACTGGCGAGGGGCCGGTCGTTTGAGTGTGAAAGCCAATGATTTCAGGCAGTTTGGCCTCCAACTGCGTCTTCCCCGGTTCGGGGAGCATCCAAGTCGAAGGCAGACGAAAAATTTCAGAGTAAGAAGGTCCCATGCGCATCGGCATTACCTGTTACCCCACCTATGGCGGCTCGGGCGTGGTGGCCACGGAACTGGGCATCGAACTGGCGGCGCTGGGCCACCAGGTGCACTTCATCTCCTACTCGCAGCCGTTCCGGCTGAGCGGACGCGACGAAGGCATTTGTTATCATGAGGTTCCGGTTTCCAGCTATCCGCTCTTCGAGTTTCCCCCGTACGACCTGGCGCTGGCATCGCGGATGGCGGAAGTGGCTGAATTCTGTTCACTTGACCTGCTGCATGTGCACTACGCCATTCCCCACTCGGTCAGCGCTCTGCTGGCGCGGCAGATGCTTGCCGCGCGCGGGCGGCGGCTGCCCTTTGTGACCACTCTGCACGGGACCGACATCACGCTGGTGGGGCGCGATCGCAGCTATTTACCCATCACCCGCTACGCGATTCAGGAGAGCGACGGGGTTACCGCTATCTCCAACTATCTAAAGGAGAAAACGGTCGAGGACTTTGGAGTGACGCGGGGCATTGAGGTGGTGGAGAACTTCGTCAACTGCGATGTGTACATGCCCATCAAGGATGAGGCCAAAAGGGCGGCGGCGCGCCGGCGCCTGGCCGGGCCGGACGAAGCGGTCCTGATGCATCTCTCTAATTTCAGGCCGGTTAAGCGTGTGGTGGACGTGGTAAAGATCTTCGCGCGGGTGGCGCGGGAGACGCCGGCGCAACTGGTGATGGTGGGCGACGGGCCGGACCGCTCGGCGGCCGAGTGGTTGGCGCACGACCTGGGCATTCAGGCCAAAGTTCACTTCATGGGCAAGCTGGAACGGGTGCACGAGGTGCTGCCGCTGGCCGATATCTTATTGATGCCAAGCGAGTTGGAGTCGTTCGGGCTGGCTGCGCTGGAGGCCATGGCGTGCAAGGTTCCCTCCATCGCCACGCCGGTGGGAGGAGTGCCGGAGCTGATCGACGACGGGATCACGGGTCTGCTCTATCCGGTGGGCGATATTGAGGGTATGTCGTTGGGAGTATTGAGCTTGCTCAAAGATCGGGACAAGCTGGACGCGATGCGCGAGGCGGGCCGCAAGACGGCGCAGAAACGCTTCTGCTCGTCGCTGGTGGTGCCGCATTACGTGCGGTATTACGAGCAAGTGCTGGGAAAAGAAGGGAATAGGGAATAGGGAATAGGGACTAAGGGACTAGGGACTAGGCGTTACCTATTCACTAATTTTCGCTGGGGATTTTGGGCGCGGGGATGTGTATTTGGAGGACCACGGAAAATCTCTCCATTTGGACAAATACATGTTTTTTGAGGGTTGCGAAAATGGGGTTTTGTACAAAATTCGTGTACACAAACAGAGATCAGGGGTTTTAGGGGCGGGGGGCTGGCTGCTCGGCGGGGTCGGGTTCGAAGGTGGGCGTGAAGCCTAGCCGGCGCCAGAAATCGTCGAGCAGGGCTACGGTCTCGGGGGTGGTTCGGGTGGTGGTGCGGAGGAGGATTTCTGCGCCGGGGTTGCCGGCCAGATCCCTGGCTTCGGCGGCGATGGCGACGCACTTGCCCTCGCGGTTGGTGCAACTGGCCAGGTCGGCGATGGACAGGCGCGTGGTGGGAGTGGCAAAGACCGTGCGCGGCGGGGCCATGCGGTCCAGCAGCCAGAGGATTTCGAGCTTGGATTCGAGCTCGTCCGGCACGCAGTCGATGGCCAGATCGGCCTCGCGGACGGCGTCCTCGATGGTGGAGACGAAGGTGACCCCAACAATGCTGTCATCCTGAGCGGAGGTCGCCTTGGCGACCGTAGTCGAAGGACCTGCGTTTCGCCCATCCGGCCCGAGCTGCCCGCGGATATACTCCTGAGCGTGGTGCAGGTTGGCGGGCATCACGTCTTCCAGCAGCACGCGGAAGCCGGCGCGGGCTGCGCTCAAGGCCAGCCAGCGGCCCAGCGGTCCGGCTCCGATGATGGCGACGGTTGCGCTCAAGGCGAGCTTACTTGGCGGTCAGGGCGTGGGCCACGTCCTCGGCGTTGGGCCGCGCCTGGAGCAGGTGTTCGGCCACGCGGGCGCGCTCCTCGGCGGTGAGCGCGGGGATGGTGGCCAGCACCCGGCGCAGGGTTACGGCAACGTCGTCAATGTAGTTCATCAGGCGAATGGCTTCTCCGGAGAGCGGCATGGGTTTCCTCGGGGTTTGAACTTCCGTCTTTATTGTAGGGGGTGGGGTTGGGGAGGGGGAAGGACTGAAAATCCTCATTACGAACGGCTCCGCGGTCTTCAAAGTGAAGCTCATTGCCCGGCCTGATGCGAATCCCCCCTGTACTCAATTGCACAGATAGCCGGCTTGCGACGTGAAAGACTCAATCAGTCCCGGCTATCGGGATTGGACTGCGTGAGATGCATGTTGGGAGGTTTTTGAGATTGGTACCGGCACTGACATCCCCACGCGCCCCGGCTAAGTGTCGGCGTCTTCACTCGTTCCGTGCGGCGGCGCTTATTCTCATTGTGCTTATGTGCAGTGGGGGATCGTTCGCTTACTCTGTTCTAACCCACGAAGAGATCATAGATTTACTGTGGACGAGTGAGATTCGACCCCTCCTGCTGCAACGCTTTCCAGGACTGACTGAAGACCAGCTTAGGGAAGCGCATGCCTATGCCTATGGGGGAGCGGTCATCCAGGATCTTGGCTATTACCCGTTCGGCAGCAAAGAATTCAGTAACCTGGCGCATTACGTTCGCAGCGGAGATTTTGTCAGCGAGTTGATCCTTGAAAGCCAGGATGCCAACGAATACGCCTTTGCGTTGGGTGCGCTGTCGCACTATGCGTCCGACGTTGCCGGTCACCCCGCAGTCAATCAGTCGGTTGCTATTGCGTATCCGAAACTGCGAGCGAAATACGGCAGATCCGTCCGCTATGCCCAGGACAAAACGGCACATTTGAAAACCGAGTTCGGATTTGACACCTTGCAAGTCGCGAAAAATCGTTATGCACCACAGCAGTATCACGATTTTGTCGGATTCAAGGTCTCCGAGCCTCTATTGGAGCGAGTCTTCCCAGTTGTGTATGGGGTGCAATTGAAAGACGTGCTCAAGGACGAGGACCTGGCAGTGGGTTCCTATCGCTTCTTTATCAGCCGCTTGATTCCGCAGATGACCCAGGTGGCGCTGGAAACGCATAAGAAGGATCTGATCCGCGAGAAGCCAGACTTCGCGAGACAGAAGTTCCTCTATCGTTTATCGCGTTCAGACTATGAGAGAGAGTGGGGCAAGACATATACGAAGCCAGGCCTGGGAACCCGCATCCTGGCAACGCTGCTGCGATATATTCCGAAAGTTGGCCCCTTCAAGGGATTGGGGTTCAACAACCCAACTCCGCAAACCGAAGATATGTATATCAAGAGCATCGATACGACCGTCGATCATTACCGTGCCTATCTTGAAGAAGCGCGCGCACGCAAGCTGGTCCTGCCCAACTACGACCTGGATAGCGGCGAGGTGACCAAAGCAGCGGAATACTCGCTGGCGGATGAATCGTACGCAAAACTTCTTGCCAGGTTGGCTGCAGGGAATTTTAATCTGACCTCGCCGCAACTGCGCGACAACATCCTGGATTTCTATTCCGATCTGTCCCTGCCGATCGAGACCAGAAAGGATGCGTCTCAATGGCAAGGAGTTCTTTCCGATCTGAACCAGTTGAAGTCTGCGCCTCTGCCGCCGCCGGTCGCGGCTTACCCGCCACGCTGATCCTTTGATTCTGTTCAATAATTCGGTTTAAGTGAGGCGCGGGACGCCATTGATAAGAACTGATCACGGGTACACGGAAACAATTCGTGTTTAGGCCAATTACTTACCTGCTTGCTTTGGGAGAGGGACTGACAGGGTTTATTGACGACGACACAGACGGGGATGGTCGAGGGCCGGGGAGTGTTGCGCTCGCCTATCCAGGTGGGCGAAGCTGGATTTTGTAGTCCTGGTAGTCGATTCTTACAATTGTCGTGCCAAACATTAAGCTGCTTGACACCGCTCTAACATGGATGGCTTGCGGAAAGACGCTCACGTTTGCGTACTGGCGCATCAGCTGTGTGGGCCCTGTCAAAAACGAAGCGCTCTTGGATGCTGTCCCCTGAACCTGAACTATCGAACCATCTTTCGAGTCCACCCACAGGGTTCCTTCGATAAGATAGGGAGTCTTTCGCCTGGGGGTCAAGGTAAGAACAAGACAGTCTCGTCCATTCAGCGGCTGTGTTCCGCCTGGCTTCAATTTCATTTCATAGTTTGCGGAAGTAACCCACGTCCCCTCCCGGATGCCGGGCTGGTTTAAGCGCACCTCATTGTCCAGAATCGAGCCCAATACCAGGCTTCGTATAATCCCCGATCCGCTCTGCGAGACTATCGTATAACTCTTGCCTGTATCCTTCCGGTAAATGGTATTTACCGTCATTTCAGCCACTGGATGGGTTTCGTCATTGCCCCTGTAAACCGCATAGTGCTCGGTCACGGCGTATCCTGCAATACTGTCAACTCTGGCTTTGACCGCCGCGTCAATCTGCTGAATCACGGATGCTGTGCTTAGTTGCTGAGCCGACGCTATCATCGGTCCGAGGAGCATCAGGAAGGAAGCCACCATTGACCCGATGGGAAACCGTTGCCGCGAGAAATGGTTAATCATGAATATGCTCTCGTACTTAAGACTAACAGAAATGTTACTACCATCGTTTGCGAATATAGTTAGTCCCCTCGATCAGAATCGTATCGAGTATGCGCAGCATTGCCATGGATTCTGCGCTTTCCGGGCTTCCCCAGCTTTTGCCCAGCGTTTGGGACTGCGTGGCGTGGGTACTATGGCGGCGTGAAGATTCGGCGGAATCCGTGGCGCAGGCGTTTGTGCGGACGATCAGAGCGAAATCGGCGTAAAAGTACCCTCGCAAGATGTGTTCAGGTGGCTTTGACTTCTACCCTGCGACGAGAACCTGTCGATGGGGGTCCTGACGTATACGCCAGCGGCGTTTCGGGCGCTGATCGAGGATGGGAAGGTGGCGGAGTGGCGGGTGTATGCGGATAATGAGCCGCTGCGGCGGTTGATGGATTGAGGGTAGTGGTTTCCCAGGTCTTCCGCCGCGGCGGACGAAACCTGGGGCACCCGCTTTTTAGGGTTGGAAAGGATTTAAAAAAGCAAACACAGATTCTTCGGCTCCCCATCGCTGCGCTCAGGGTCGCTCAGAATGACAATCAGTTATTTATCGGTGCGCGGGCTTCTATTTCTGAAGCGCGGCGAGGCTTTCGGCGCGGGCTGGGTCGATGGAGAGAACCGCGTCCGTTTTGGTGAGCTGGAGTAAAGACAAAACGCGCGGGGCCACTCCGCAGAGGCGCAGGGAGCCGTTCTTCTGGTTGAGCGTGCCGTAGGTGTACATCAACATGCCCAGGCCGGCGCTGTCCACATAGTCCACGCCGGTCAGGTCGATCACCATATTGGAAACGCCATCGGCGATGGCCGCGTTGATCTGGGAGTCGATGAGCTTGAGCGAGCTGCCCAGCGTCATGGGTCCTTGCAAGGTGACCACCGCGGTGGCGAGGGTGAGTTTTTCGATGGTTGCGCTCAGCGGCATTTGGACATTGTACCCGAACCGTGGGCTGGTTGGCCGGGGATAAGTCCCCGGCCTGCCGGCCCTGATGGATGGCCCTACTTCCACTCCCACATTTTGGAAACTGTGCCGCCTTTGGCATCAACTTCGTATTCGAAGGCTCCGCAGGCGTTGTTGAGCCGCGCCAGCTTCTTGGATGTGGTTTGGAAGAACAACATGCCGCGGTAGCTGACGGCGCCGCCCTTGCCGAATTTGCCCAGGCCGGTTCCCGTCCAACTGACGGCGCCATCCTCAGTAATGCTGATTCCCTGGCCTTGGCCGTAGAGAGAGCCATCCGGGCGGATGACCGATGTGTAGGAGCCAAGGCCGGTGGTAGGAACACCGAGCATGTGGCCGCTGTCTTCAAACGAGACTTCCACGGTGGGGGGATCTGTGGAAACGACTCGCCTGACGAGTCTCTTGCCTTTTGTTTCGCCGATCTGTTTTCCGATCATGAATTGACCTCTTCTTTGGCCGGGGTTTGAGTTACTGGTCCCGGCTGGGCAATTGTATACCGCAAACGGCATGAGTTAGGGAAAAAATTCCGGCTTGCCGGTTCATCCAGCGGAGAGGCGATGCCAAGCTGTTTCAGGAGGCGGCCAGGTAGCCGGCGTTGTAGACTCCGGCGGCATCTGGTCTTGCCCTCATTGAGCCTTGATGCGCTGCTGCCCGTTGGTGACCTTCATGGCGGTCGCTACTTGGAATTGGACGGCCAGGGGCGGGCCTCCCTTGACCACGGTGATTTGCCGGGGTGATTGGTTGGGGATGGAGACGGTCCAGGTCCCAGGTTCGTCTCGGCCTAAGTTGCAGAGTCCGTTGGCACGGGTGGTGCAAGACTGGCTGATATACTCCTGCGGCGCCGCTGGGTTATTGAAGGAGACCTTCACGCCTGCAATGCCTTGCCCTCGGAAGTTGAACACATGCGCAACGAGACATTGCTTCGGGACTCCCATCGTGAGCTTGACGGTGGGAGTGGAGCTCGTCACCTCCACCGGCGTATTTCCATGTCCACCGGACAGGCCAGGCGCCCAGGCATTGAAGTCATATTGGCCGACGGGAAGCTGCTTGGCGACCCATCCGCCTGCGTCCGGTGTGGCCACGACCATTTGGCTTCCGCTGTAGTCACTGGTGAGATCGGCCCATACAACAACCTGGCTGGCGGGAACGGAATGGCCGTTGTAGTCCATTGATATCTGGACATTTGCAATGACGATGTGGGAGCTCTTGGGCTTGGGCTGGGCCTGCTGGGCGATGACGCCGAGGCTCAAGGCAAAGGTGCAGCAGAGGAAGGTGGTGAGGAAGATTTTGTGCATGGTTGTTGCCTCGTCCTTTTCGACCAGGGTGTTCCTATTTATTCAGCCGGTTAGTGCGTTGTCAAGTTGTTTCGGGATGAGGACGGCGCATTTGCTGCGGCGGATGGCGATGGCCGGGTGAGGCGGCCAAGGTATACTGGCGCGGAGCCAAAAAGCAAATAATTCCGGGTTCAAGGAGTGCGACCAGGTGACTGAAGGCGTCAACTTGCGCTATGTAATATTTTTGGGTTGTACGGCCGCGCTGGGAGGCCTGCTGTTCGGATTCGACATCGCCATCATCACCGGCGCCGGTCCATTTCTTATCCACGCATTTGCCTTGAGCAACCTGGGCCTGGGTTGGGCATTCAGTTCTTTGCTCTTCGGCTGCGTGCTGGGATCGTTTATCGCGGGGAAGTACACCAACCGCTTTGGACGCAAGAAACCGCTGATGCTGGTGGCCTTGCTGTTTGCCGCCACGTCGATCGCCACCGCCGGGTCAGGCAGTTTTTTCAGCTTCATTCTGGCTCGCTTTCTGGGCGGGCTGGCCGTGGGGGGAGTTTCTCTGCTCTCTCCCATGTACGTGTCGGAGGTCTCTCCTCCCACCATGCGGGGCCGCATGGGAACTCTGTATCAGATGTCGATCGTGGTCGGCATCATCGTATCCTATGGCATCAATTATCTTCTCCGCAATACCGGGGCGAATAACTGGAGATGGATGTTCTTGAGCGGAGTGGCGCCGTCGGCGGTGTTTCTGCTGTGCATCGCGCTGGCTCCCGAGACGCCGCGCTTTCTGGCCCTGACCGGAAAGATGGACGATGCATTCGCCTTGCTGGAACGGATTGGCGGAACGAAGAGCGCCCAGCTTCAGATAAATGAGATCAAGGCGACGATGCACAAGGAAGCGCAGAACTGGCGCGGACTGCTGCGGCCGGGGGTGCGCCGCGCGCTTGCCATCAGCGCGGGGCTCGCGATTCTCGTTCATGTTTCGGGAATCAATACCGTGATCGACTATGCTCCCCTTATCTTTCAGTCGGCCGGCTGGAATGTGAATGGCGCTCTGGCTTCAACATTCATTGTCGGGATAAATAACTTACTCTTCACCATCGTCTCCTTCTGGGTTATCGACAGGTTTGGACGCAAGCCGCTTTACATAGCCGGGTCGCTGGGCATGGCGCTCTCTCTTCTGGCGCTGGTGGTTACCGTTTTGACCGGGCATTTTCACGGGGCCATCGTTTTGACGCTGATATTGACTTACCTGGCCTTTTTCTCAGCCTGCATCGGACCTGTGTTCTGGACGCTGGTGCCGGAGATATTTCCCAACGATGTGCGCGGGATGGCCATGACCGTGCCGGTGCTGACTCAGTGGGTCGCCAATGCCATGGTGGTTTTGCTGTTCCCACATGCGTTTGATGTTATCGGCAAGGCGTCCACATTCGGATTCCTGGCGGTGATGGCGCTACTGCAAGGCATCTTTACCTGGCGCTATGTGCCGGAGACCAAGAACAAGACGCTGGAGGAGATAGAGGGCTATTGGTCTGCCCCGAAACAAGTTATAGCAGCGAAGCCGGTTTGAGCTATCAACTCTTTGCCGGGAATATTTTCTCAAGCAGATAGGACAATAATTAAGACTAATAATCAGGTGTGCTGGCAGCCACGGCATAGAAAGCCCGTGCATTCAACGAGCGGGAAGATGGTTCCGGCAGTCTTTATTTCCCTTCATTTACAGGTTTTTTGTTTTTCATCTGAGCTTGTGCGAGAGCGAGATTTTGCCTTGCATAGGCAGAGGCCGGATCAATTTTTACCGCTTCGCCGAACTGCTCGGCCGCTTTTTCATAATCCCCCATTTGATACAGAGCCACGCCGAGGTCATTATGCGCATCAGCCTTTGCCAGGTCGTACTGCATCGCCAGTGTAAACTCCGCTACCGCTTCGGGCAGCCGATGCGCCTGCGTTAAAATCCTGCCCATCTGGGAATGGGCCGTTGACTGATCGGGTTTGATGGCCAGAGAAAGCCGGAACTCCTTCAGCGCTTCCTCCGTCCGTCCCTGTTTGCCAAAAATAACGCCTACATTGCTATGCGCTTCGTAATTATTTGGCTCAGTAGCAAGCACCTGAAGGTTCTCCTGAAGCGCCTCGTCAAATTTTCCCTGCGCCTGGAGAGCATCAGCAAGATAAAGCCGCGCCTCGATAGAACCCGGTTGCGCGGCGAGCACCCTTCTGGCATAAGTCTCCTCATCCTTCGGCCTGCCCATCAAAGCAGACCATTGCGCCATGTAGGTGAGGGCATAGGGGTAGTCAGGTTCAACACGCAATGCCAGTTCGAGGCGTTGCCCCGCAATGGGAAGATAGCGCTGCTCGTGGCTTTGCATCAGGTAATAGGCGGAAAAGGAAAGAGCCAGAGGCCCGGTGAGATTGTAGTCCAATGCGCGGTCGAAATTTTCATTCGCCTCGGCAATCTTTCCCTGCCTCCCGTACGCCATGCCCAGGCCTAAATAGGGAAGGCCTCCGCGCGGGTCAACCGCAATAGCGTGGTTGAAAAGCGTCACCGAATTCTTCCACACCTTAACCTGAGCATCGGTTTTTACGGCGCACGCTGCAAGGATCGCGACCGCAAGCAGCAGAGCCGCGACCCGGAGCTTCGGGAATTTCGCAACGGCATCGCCGGCCAACCAGACAATGGCGATAAAAAGGCCGATATAGGGAAGATAGGTGTAACGCTCGGCCAGGGCCTGATCGCCAACCTGCACGATGCCGATCACCGGCGCCAATGTTCCCATAAACCACAGCCAGCCGAAGAGACAATAAGGTTTTACCTTCCGGAATCGCCAGCAGGCGGAAGTTACCAGAACGAGCGCAATGGCCGATAACACCGCTACAAAAACATTGATGTTATTTTTCTCATGGACATAATAGGCCGTAAGCGGATCGGGCCAGAACATGATCCGCACGTAACGGCAGTAACTGATGGCCGCATTGCAGAGTCTCTGCCACAAGGGCATGGCTTCAAGCGCTGGCATCGCGCCGCCGGCCCGCTGCGCAATAAAGGTGATGACGCTCGATATAGCCGCCATGAGGAAAAGCAGCCATTTTTCAAGGCATAACTTCCAAAAAGAAGAGAACCATCGAGTACGTGATTCCCGCGCGAACGTGATTCTGCGCAACGGCCAATAATCAAGCAACAGAAGGACGAACGGAAGAGTTACGGCCATCGGTTTCGACATGAGGCTGCAGGCAAAGGCGCAGACGGCCCATATAAAACGCTTCCAGGATGGTTTGCGCACATACCATACATACGCAAGCAAAGCCGCAAGCCAGAAAAACGCGCACAAAACATCCTTGCGTTCGGATATCCATGCAACGGATTCGACATGCGCGGGGTGCAGCGCGAACAGAGATGCGACGATTGCGGAACGCCAAATGAAACCCGTCATGTACAAGAGCAAAAGAAAGAGAAGAACCGTACTGGCGGCGTGCAAATACACATTGGTCATATGGTGGCCGCTGGGATTATCGCCATAAAGCTGCCAATCGACCATATGGGAGATCCATGCAAGCGGATGCCAGTTCGACTCATCGAAGGAGGTAAACGCCCACTGGATGCTCTGCAAGGTCACTCCCTGATGCACGCGCAGGTTGTCCTGGACATAGCCGAGATCGTCGTAGGTAAGGAAATCGTTGTTGCGCGCACCCCGGTAGGAAAAAACGGTGACCGCCACAAGAACCATGCAGACGGCGGCAATTTGCCACGGCTTATTGGTTACGGGAGCAATGGGAACGGTCTTCTCGGCCGGCGCCTCTGGCGGGCGCTTGCCATGAAATTTGCGCTGTCGCGATTTTTTTGCCATGATTGGCGGCCTCCGATCATTCTAACCGGAATGACCGTTCAGGAGCATCAGAGCGTGCGCTTGAACAGCGGCGTGGCGAGGAGCAGCGTGCCGATGCCGAAGACGAAGAGGAAGAGGAGGTCGTATTGGATGGCGACGAAGCCGCCGTCTTTGAGGAGGATGGCTTTGAAGCCGTGGATGCAGTAGGTGAAGGGGTCGACGACGGCGATGACGCGGAGCCAGGGAGGGAAAGCGGCGATGGGATACATGGCTCCGGAGGGGTAAAACAAGAGCACATTCAGCACACCGAACATGGCGCGGGGAACGAGCGGATCGTCGACGCGCACCATGAGGAGAAACATCATGCCGTTGAAGGCGATGGAGGTGACCAGAATCAGGCACAGGAGTTCGAGGTCGGCGACGGGATGGAAGATGACGCCGAGGCCGGCCATCAGCGAGCCGACTACGGTAAGCACGATTCCGCTGAGAGTGGCCTTGATCGCTCCGGATATGTTCATCCCGAAGACTAACTCCAGCTTGGTGATGGGTGTTACAAGATAGCCCTCATGAACACCGCGAGCCTTGTCGTCGATGTATAACATGCCGCCGCCGATCATCACCGAGATATACATGGCCATGGCGATGCAGGCAGGTAAGAGGAATTTCAAATAGTTGACGTAGGGATAGAGTTCGACGATTTCCAGAGCGATCTGGCTGGCGAGGCGGGGCTGGATGACGGGAGCGGTGAGAGCGGTGACCACCAACTGCATCTCGGCTTCGATGCTGCTGGAGGTGAACGGGTCAGTAGTATCTACAACCAGGCCGATAACGGGGGCGTCCTGGGAGTAGACGCGGCGGGAGTATTGAGCGGGGATGATGACGGCGGCATCGATTTTTCCGGTACGGACGTCTTCGCGGGCGAGGCGCTCGTCGGTGTAGTCGACGGTGGTGAAGGTTTTGATGTTGACGGCGATGGAGCGGAAGGCTTCGCGAATTTTGACCGCCTGGGGGCCGTGATCGTAGTCGACGACGGCGACGCGGGCGCCGACGATTTTTCCGCCGAAGGCATTGCCCATGATGAGCAACTGGAGAAGCGGCATCAGCAGGGACATGATCATGAGCGTGGGCGAGCGGAAGAACTTTTGCATCTCGCGCTCGATAATGGCGAACATTCTGTTCATGGCCGTGCTCCGGGGCGGGGCGGCAAGGTGAAGACGGGAGGTTTGACCTGCTCGTCGCGGAGTTGGCGGCCCGTGTAGTGGACGAAGACGTCGTCGAGCGTGGTGTTCTGGACGCTGAGGGAGGTGAGGGTTTCGCCCAGGACGGCGGCCTGCTCGACCAACTGCATGGTGGTGCGGGAGCCGGAAGAGGTCAGGACGCGATAGAAGCCGGCGGACTCGGCCTGTACGCTGGTGACGCCGTCGAGGGCTTCGAGCCGGGACTGCCACTCAGCGGTCTCGCGGTCGAAGTGCACCTCGACGACATTGGCGCCGGGGACGTTGCGCTTGAGCTCAAGGGGCGTGCCGAGGGCGACCAGTTTGCCGTGATCGACGATGGCGATGCGGTCGCAAAGCTTGTCGGCTTCTTCCATGTAGTGGGTGGTGAGGAGGATGGTGAGATTGCGGGTGGCGCGCAGGTTGTCTAGCATCTCCCATACGGCGATGCGGGAGACGGGATCGAGGCCGGTGGTGGGCTCGTCGAGAAAGAAGATATGCGGATTGTGGACCAGTCCGCGGGCGATTTCAACGCGGCGGCGCATTCCGCCGGAGAGGGTCTTCACTTGCGCATTGCGCCACTTAGATAAGTCAACAGCTTCCAGTACTTCGGCGATATTTTTTTGGCGCTCGGCCCTGGGGACGCTGTAGAGCTTGGCGTAGATGCTCAGGTTTTCTTCGACGGTGAGGTCGGGGTCGCTGGTGAGTGCCTGAGGAATAACGCCGATCATGCGGCGGACGGCGTCGGGCTCTTTGGCCACATCGAGGCCTTCGACGATGGCGCGGCCGGCGGTGACGGGGATGAGGGTGGTCATCATGCGGATGAGGGTGCTTTTGCCGGCGCCGTTGGGGCCGAGAAGACCGAAGATTTCGCCGTCGGCTACGGAGAAGCTGACGTCCTTGACGGCCTCGAAGTCGCCGTAGCGCTTGACGATGTGTTCGACAGCCATGGCCGCGGGGGGCCGTGGGCCCTTTTGCGTTTCGGTCGAGATTGTGCCCGCGGCGATCACTGTGTCACCAGCTTGTTTTTGGGAATGTAGACTTCGGCGGTCATGCCGGGGACGTAGCGCTCGGCGGGATTGTCGATGAGGAGCTTCAACTGGATGGTCTTGATGTCGCGCTTGCGGGCGCTGACGTCGCGCTGGGTGGCGAAGTCGGCCTGGGCGGATTTATTGATGACCTTGCCCTTGATCGTTGCGCCGCTGGGCATGACGACGTTGAGCGAGTCGCCCAGTTGGACGGAGTCGGCCTGGGTTTCAGGGAGCGGCACATAGACCCATGTCTCAGTGAGGTCCATGATGGTGACGATGGGAGCTCCGGCGGCCACCACTTCGCCCTGACGGGCGGCGCGTACGTTGACCTTGCCGGTTACCGGCGCAAAGACCTGCGAGTAGCCCAACTGGACCTTCGCCTGCTTGGCAAGGGCGCGGGCGTTCTCTGCCTCATCGCGTGTGGAGTCGACCGTACGTGCGGCGACCGTGGTGAGCAGCTCATGGGCGCGGGCCTGGCGCAGCGAGGCTTCAGCGGCGGAGACGTTATCGCGGGCGGCATCGACGGCGGCTTTGGAGGCCTGCAGGCTGGTGGCTGCGTCGTCTTTGGCCTGGGCGCTCATGATGCCCTGTGCAGCCAGCGCCACGGTGCGGCTGGTATCGGCCTGCTGGTGGTCGTAGTTGGCCTGGGCCTGGGCCAATGCGGCTTGCGCGGAGCGGAGCTGGGCTTCAGCGTTGACGGTGGCGCTGCCGGTCTCGCCACGGGTCTGGCGCTCGGTCTCGACGGTCTCGCCCAGCTTCCACTTCTGGCTCGCCGCGGTGGCCTCGGCGGCCTGGTGCGCGGCCTTGAGATCGTCGCTCTCGATGATGGCGATGAGCTGGCCGGCCTTCACGTCATCCCCCTCGTCGACGGTCAGCGTCTGGATGCGTCCGGGAATCTTGGCGCTGACCATCACTTCGTTGGCATCGACGGTGCCCACCAGTTGCAGATCGCCGCTGGGGCGGACGGTGGCAAAGTACCAGATCAGCGATCCCACGGTGAGCAGGCCGAGGAGAAGGAAAACTCGATTGCGCGCGTTCATTGGCGCCTCACTTCAACTGCCGGTGTTGCGGCAGCTTCGATCTCGCGGTTTTCTGCCTTGTTGGTTTCGATTTCGTTTTTCGGGGGCATGGGCGTGGCGGCCAGCACCCTGGCGGCGACGCGCGTTCCGTGCTCCCTGTCGATGAAGATGGCCTTACCCAGGTACTCGATGGCCGCCTTGCGGCGAAAGCTGAGCGCGGCGGGCTCCAGGGGATCGAAGCCCTGCGTCAACCGCGTCATAGGCGCGGAGAGAAAGTAGAAGACGTTGGCCCCCAGCCCCGCGTAGATCATCTGCGTCTCTTCCACCGGGATGAGTTCGCCGGCGGCGATTCCCTCTTCCACCACGGCTTGCACCCTGATCCACAGCGGCCGAAAGAGCTTTTCAACAAGCGGCCCCAGCGCGTTCGCCTCGCCCCGGTGCAGGCGGATCATCTCCTGCTGCATCAGAGACTGAAATACGCGGTTGGAATGAATGCGATCGAAATGGTTCAGGATCAGGCGCAGGAAGCGTTCCCCGGCCGAGGCATCGGTTTCAAGCACCGCCATGCTGGCGGCGCGCACACCCTCGGCTACGGCCTCCATGGCGGCGGCGTAGAGGTCCTGCTTGCTACGGAAGTAGTAGTAGAGCAGGGCCTTGTTGACGCCGGCCGCCTCGGCAATCTGCTCGGTGCGCGCCCCGGCCAGGCCGTTCTCGCTGAACTGGCGGATGGCGGCCGCGAGAATGCGCGCCCGTGTCTGGTCGGCGCGTTCGGTTTGGGTGCGGGTTTGTAGGATGGCAGTCATTTTAACTAACCAGTTAGTAAAATACAACAAATCGACAGACCTATGCAAGCGCGTGGCGTGAAAAATTATTTAATTTTATATATGTAGTTTAGAATCAACAAGTAATAGATTAATTGTACCTATTTCGAAAGGATCGGGATTCACGGTGCATCCCGCCTCGGGATCGTTGCGCAGAGGCCCTGACTGCGCTAACCCTGGGGTTCACCTTCCGATTTGCGCGTTACCAGGGAGGAATCACGGATTTTTGCACGGCGGGTGATTGAATCAGTGCTTCTATGCCGACTTGCCGGTAGGAATCGGGTGTGGAAACTTGGGACCGTCGGCTTGCCAGCTCTCAGGAGATCTCCGGGAACGTGCTTGAACGCACAAATCGCTACATCTGTAATAATTAACAGCAATTAACTGAGGGAAGAGGATGTTTAGCCCAGACGCTGCACTCAGGCCACACGCAAGTAGGTCCTCGAATTTTCTGCCCAACGGCTTCTTCGCCTACCCTTCGACTCCACCCGGCATTCCTCCCACCATTGCTGCCGCAATCGCTGGCATAAATGCCACCCAACGAGCCAGCATAAAGAGCTGGGAAGAGATGAGGGTCAGTGGAAAGGTCATTATCGGTGAAATATGCGAAGCGATTGACGACGCAGATTTCCTATGCGCAGACATAACAGGAATCAATCCGAACGTAATGTTCGAAATCGGTTATGCGATCGCAACCGACAAGCGCATCTGGGTAATTCGAGACGAAAGTTATACAGACGCAAAGAAGGAATTCGACCAGGTCAGACTTTTAACAACAACTGGATACACACCCTATACGAATTCCCAGGACATCATTAAAGGGTTCTTTCATGATCGACCACACGAAACCCTCGAAGAGACAGTTTGGAGGCTTTCAGTCGAGTCAGTTTTGGCGGCGACAACAACCGAGAAACAAATCCTCTACCTGAAGGAGCGACACGAGACGGAGGCGAGCATACGAGCAGGCCGCGCACTCGAGGACTCGAAAATTCCGCTCACAATTGATGAACCTCGAGAAATGACCGCTCACCCTGCGTACTGGTATGCGCAGCAGCTATGGGATTCGCTGGGACTACTAGCCCATTTTTGCAGCTCGGCGCGAGAGGGATTCCGGCTGCATAATGCACGATATTCACTTGTGTGCGGAATGGCGAGGGGATTTAAGGTGAGTACACTGATGATCTCGGAGCAAGACGATCTGCTTGCGCCAATGGATTACAGGGACTCGCTACGTCATTACACAACGCCCAAGGAGGCAGGGAACGCGGTTGACGAATGGCTGCTACCCATTAGGCAAGAAGACAGGGCTTTAGAGACTATTAAGGCAAACCGCACAAGGGCACTTCAACTCGCTACTGAGCTTAAAGATTTCCACCTACAGTTGGGAGACTACATCGCAGAGGACGAGTCAAGTTCTCTAAACTCATATTTCGTCGAGACCACGGTGAGCCAAGACATTCTAAATGGCACGCAAAACGTGTTTGTGGGGCGGAAAGGCACCGGAAAGTCCGCAAACTTAATCCACGCTAGCGACGTGATCGGCGCTGACCTCCAAAACTTGGTTTGCCTCATTAAGCCCGTCGGGTACGAAATAGAAGGGTTGGTGCGCCTATTTGCAGGTTATTCGAGAAAGGACATCAAGGGATATGTAATTGAGAGCCTGTGGAAGTTCATGCTGTATACGGAACTGGCTAGGGCGGCAGCCGAGCAGATCAATCAAGTTGAACTGTGGAGGTTGACTGAAGAGGATTCCAAGGCGCTAGTGGACCTTCTGGAAGATGAAAAGCGGGCCTTTGCCGGAGATTTCTCTGTAAGGCTTGAGCGGGCGGTGAAACGGCTGCACCTGGTACCGGAAATCGATGCGAGTGACGCATTTCGAAAAGGGATATCGGAAGCCCTGCACATAGCTGCGATTGGAAAGGTACGAACCCTGCTAGCACGGGTTCTGACCAGAAAGAAACAGGTGATCCTGCTCGTTGACAATTTAGATAGATCTTGGACGAAGGGAGCAGATCTAGCTCAACTTGCGGATTTTCTTCTTGGGCTACTCAACGCAGCGGCCCGCGTGGCAGAAGAATTGTCGCGTAGTGGTAAAGAGAGAATGCCCGTCAACTTCAGCAGCGCAATCTTTCTTCGAAGTGATATCTTCGAGAGAGTACAGGTAGCGGCCCGAGAACCTGACAAGCTCTCTTTCACCCGTTTGAGATGGGACGACGACGAAATCCTCTTACGCGTGATCGAGGAGCGGTATATAGCATCGCATGGAACAGAGAGCGATCCAGCAGACATGTGGCGTAGGTACTTTTGCCCGCAAGTACGCGGTGTATCAACGCGTGAATACTTAGTAAATCAGATTCTGAAAAGGCCACGGGATATCGTTTACTTGGTCAAGTCCGCAGTTTCGTTTGCAGTGAATCGAAAACATGATCGAGTCGAAGAAAAAGACATACTCGACGCGGAGGACGCCTACTCTCAATATGCACTTGATTCGATCCTAGTTGAGAACGGGATTTCAATACCCCAATTGGAAAACGTGCTGGAACAATTCAGCGGTGCCCCGGCGATTTTGGACCATAGTCTCGCAGGACAAACCGTGTCCCGCGGAAGTATTCCCCCTGAAAAAGTCGAAGGCGCGATTGAACACCTCCTTCGTCTCTCATTCCTCGGAGTAGAAATTGCGCCCGGTTCGTTTGTATTCTCCGACGAGTCTCGAGAATTGAGAAGAAACCTAGTCTTAGCGCACCGGTATTGTGAACAAACAGGGAGCGCCCCGAAATACCTGATAAATCGAGCATTCAGAACGTTTCTTCGCATCGTTGAGCCGGATGACTCTCTCTGATAGCGCTCACCAGGCTTTACTTGGGCTCAGAATGTGCGGCCTCCGTTGAGATTAGTACCCATAAACGCCGTTGCGGTCACTAAACTCCCGAGTGGCCGGCGATTTGGAACGCGTGAGAGCGGCGTTGTTGTTCTCGACGAATGCGCTATCGGCTTTGAGGGAGCAATTCCAGAGGAATGGGAGAGAGTGACGGCGGGATGCCGGGGCGCTTGGCTCAGGCGAAGAAGCTAATCTGGCTGGTTTGGTTCTTCCCGGCAGGAGGCGCGGTGGACTCGGCTGCTGTATCGTCTGGGAGATCGTCGAGCTGGTCTTCCGATTCGTTGTCTTCCGAGCCGCGGGCAGATTTTCCGCTGCTGGGAGAATAGGTTTCGTCGCCGGTTCTTGCCGTGTTCTCTACGCGGGCCATGGGCAGCGGTTCAAGTTCCGACTCGACGGAGCGGGGCAGCGGCAGCTCGGTGAGGTTGGTGATTGGAGTGATTCCCATGATCGCTGCTCCCGCTTCAAGGACTTCCCATGGGCAGACTTATCGACATGCGGGCGGCGAACTTTAATGTTTGGTGAAGATTTTGTCCGATTTTGAGACAGTTTGCCAGTCTCCGATTGCGAATTGTTCCATTCCGCCGGCGCCGGCCGGAGTTGCTAGACTGGGACCATGATGGACGAACTGGAGTTCCGCAAGCTTGCCGAGAGTGCACTCGACGCGCTGATGCAGCATTTGATCAAGCGCGAGGTGGACGAGGCCGGTTTCGAGGTGGAAGGTCAGGGCGGGGTGCTGAACGTGCTGTTCGAGGAGCCGGCGGGCAAGTTCGTGATTACGCCCAATACGCCGGTGCGGCAGATCTGGATTTCGGCGCTTTCAACCAGCTTCAAGCTGGACTGGGATGCGGCGGCCTCGGCGTTTGTGCTGCCGCGGACGGGCGAGCATCTGATGGCGCTGGTGGATCGGCTGATCGGGGAGCAACTGCGGGGCTAAAACTGCATCCGCGTCTGGCCGGAGCGGGTCTATTTCTATAGGTATCTGGTGGAATCCCAGGTCTCTCCGCCGCGGCGGACGAGACCTGGGGTACCCAGAATTTGTGGGACCATCCATGCCAGTTTCTACTGCAACGAATAGATGGTTTTGAGCACCTTTGCGGCAACCGACTGGGGGAGCGGAGCGTAAGAGAGAGCGGAGACTTCGCTCTCGCCGGAGTTGACGATCCAGCTCAACAGGTCCTTGAGCACTTTGCCCTTGGCCGGATCGGCAGTTTTAATCGGAACCAGCAGCCAGGTAAAGCTGGAGATGGGATAGGCGTTGGCGCCGGGAGCGTTGGTGATGGAGACGCGGTAGTCGGCGGGGAGCTGCTTGATGCTGGCGGCGGCCTCGGTGACTCCGTCGATGGAGGCCTTAATCCAATTGCCGGCCGGGTTCTTCACCGAACCGTAGCTGATGTGGTTTTGCAGAGCATAGATGAGCTCGATATAGCCCAAGGCTCCGGGCAACTGGCGCACCAGGCCGGCGACTCCCTCATTGCCTTTGCCGCCCACGCCCACCGGCCATGCGACCGAGGTGCCCTTGCCGGGTCCATTGGCCCACTCGGAGCTGATCTTAGTCAGGTAGTCGGTCCAGATGTATGTGGTGCCGCTGCCGTCGGAGCGGTGGACGACGATGATCTTCTGGTTGGGCAGGTTGACGCCGGGATTGTCTTTGCCGATGCGGGGGTCGTTCCAGTTGACGATTTTTCCCAGAAAGATGTCGGCCAGCACTTCGGGGCTGAACTTGAGGTCGCTGACGCCGGGAACATTGAAGGCCGGCACATCCGCTCCCAGGACGGTGGGAATGTGAACGAGCTTCACCGTGGAGGCGGCGAGCTGCTCGTCGGTCATGGGTCCGTCGGAAGCGCCAAAATCCACCGTCCCGGTGCTGATCTGCCGGATACCGCCGCCGGAACCGATGGACTGGTAGTTGATCTGGACGCCTGGATGCGCCGCGCTGTACTCACTAAACCATTTGGCATAAATCGGATAGGGGAAGGTCGCGCCCGCACCCGTCAACTTCTGGGCCGAAGCCGTGCTCATGGCCAATCCCAGCAGCATGATGGCAACTAAAGATTTTTTCACTGAGGTCTCCCTTGCAGATGAACTGCCATAAACAATTGTCTGCTCGGAATGTTACGGGCGTTTGAATAGATGGAGGCCTGGCGTGATAAATCGTTCGCCTGCGAGGTCCAGTGGCGATAGCTAAAGATCAGGGTCCGTGAGCCAGGGGCTTGAAACAGGAGGCGGTTACGCCCCCGCGGCCAGCGGCAGAGTGAAGTGGAAGGTGGCGCCTTTGCCGAGTTCGCTTTCGGCCCAGATGCGGCCGCCGTGGGCCAGGACGATGTGCTTGACGATAGCCAGGCCGAGGCCGGTGCCGCCGGACTCGCGGGAGCGGGCTTTGTCGACGCGATAGAAGCGCTCGAAGATGCGATTGAGGTGCTCGGAGGCGATGCCGGGGCCGAAATCCTGGACGGTGAACTCGACTTCAGTATCGAGCAGGCGGGCGCCCACGCGGATGCGCTTGCCGGCCTTGCCGTACTTAAGGGCGTTCTCGATGAGGTTGCCGAAGACCTGGTTCATGGCGTCGGGATCGGCCAGGACGAGGGAGTCCGGCGCGCCGGCCGATTGCAGCTTGATCTCGGAGTCGGCGACGATTCCGCGCAGGGATTGGATGGCGTCCTGAACCATGGCAGAGGCGCGGATGGGCTGGAGCGCGAGCTTGTAATCGGGGCTCTCCACGCTGGCCAGGGCGAGCAGATCCTCTGTGAGGCGGTTCATGCGGGTGGCGTTTTTGAGGATGACGCCGAGGAACTCGCGGGTGGTTTCAGGGGCGGGGTGCGGCTCCTCGACGAGGGTCTCGACGTAGCCCTGGATAGAAGTGAGCGGGGTGCGCAGCTCGTGGCTGACGTTGGCGATGAAGTCGCGGCGGGACTTCTCCGCGGCCTCGATGGCGGTAACGTCGTGGAGCACGACCAGCGCGCCGCCCGAGGGCAGAGGGGCGGCGTTGATCTCGAACGTGCGGCCCGGCGCGAGAGAGCTGGCGCGGCCAAAGCGGACTTCGCGTTGGTCGAGCGCCGCGCGGACGCAGACCAGGACCTCAGGGTCGCGCACAAAATGAACCAGCGGCCGGCCGGGATAGATCACGGTGCCGGTGATGCGCTGCATGACGGCGTTGGACCAGCGCACCAGGCCCTCGGGGGTGATGGCGACCACCGCCTCCTGCATGGAGTCGAGCATGGCGGCCAGCTCGTGGCGGCGGCTTTCGATCTCGGCAAAGCTATCGCCCAGGCGCTCGGCGGTCTGGTTGAGGGCCGCTTCCATGGCGGAAAACTCATCCTCGCCGTCCTGGGGCAGGCGGGCGCCCAGGTCGCCATCCGCGATGCTGCGGGCAAAGGCAACCACGCGCCTGATGCGGGCGGTGATGCGGCCGGCGGCCCAGGCTGCCAGGGGGATGGCCACCAGCAGAGCGATGAGGCCGGCCCACAGCGCCTCGTGGGCCAACAGGTGCAGCGTCTCTCCCGCCGTGTTCTCCACCAGGCGGCGAAAGACGAACTCCATCACCACGGTCTCAAAGACCAGCAGCAGAACAAAGAGTGCAAACAGCTTGGTGAAAACTTTTGAGGTCACTTGAGATTTCTCGTCCTTATGTGATTACTCGCCTTTGGGAAGCTCGAAGCGGTAGCCGGCGCCGCGCACGGTTTTCAGGTAGCGCGGATTCTCCGGATCGACCTCGATTTTCTCACGGATGCGGCGCACATAGACGTCGACCGAGCGCGGAGTGACAAAGCGGGCATCGCCCCAGACGGCGTCCAGCAGGTGGTCGCGGCTGAAGACCCTGCCGGGGTGCCGGGCCAGGTAGTCCAGCAGGCGGAACTCGGTGGCGGTGGTGGTGGTGAGCTCGCCGCGAACCTTCAACTGCATGGCGTTGGCGTCGATCACGACCTCTTCAAAGCTGATGATGGAGGGCGTGGTGGGGCGCTCAAAACGGCGCAGCACGGCCTTGACGCGGGCCACCAGTTCGCGGGTGGCAAAGGGCTTGGTGATGTAGTCGTCGGCGCCCAGCTCCAGGCCCAGCACGCGATCGTTTTCGCCCGCGCGGGCGGTCAAAAAGATGATGGGAACGGTGGAGAGCGCGGGGTTCGAGCGCAGGCGGCGGCAAACGTCCAGGCCGTCTCCGCCGGGGACCATGATATCCAGCAGAAACAGGGCCGGCGGCTGGCGCTCGGCATCGGGAATCACGTTGGTGGGAGTGTGATACAGCCGGGCCGCAAACCCCGCGGCCTCAAGGTGATGCTGCACCAGCCGCGCGATATCGGCGTCGTCTTCCAGTACAAATACGGTTTGGCTCAAACGGTCTGCCCTCGCCCGGCGGCCGTTGACTTCAGTTGCGGAGGCCGCACGGAACTATGAACAGAGTAATGCAATCAGGCAAAGAGATTGCAAACGTTCGATGAATTTGAGCGGGAGGGCGTGGAGCCGGGGCAGGAAACGTGCGGCACAAATCGTGAATATCCAAGCAAAAAAGACGGCCGGAGAGCGATCCCCGTCCGTCTAAAGAAGGATTCATTCTGTCGGCGCCGGTCAGGCTGCAGGCGTACCCTGGGTGGCTTCGAGCTCGGCGATGTAGTCGACCACGGTGGCGCCGTTGGTGGCCATCCGCTGGGTAAGTTGGCCGTCGCCGCAGCCCAGGTCCAGGATGCGCTCACCGGGCTTGGCTGCCAACCATTCGAGCACTCCGCTGGCCAATCCATGCACAAACTTGCCGTTCTTCCCATAGGCAAGGGGAGCCCACGTCTGTGTCGTCACAATCACCCTCCGCTCCCAAGGCCAATGTAACACGGAAGCACAAGACAGCCTATTTTATTCAGGAATAAGTAACCAACTCCAACGTTACGGACGCACCACCTATCCTGATACCAAACAGGTATTGTCATCGTGGCAGCCTGATAAGACCATGATGGTACGTCGCCGCAACTGCACCGGGCGGCCCGCGTGGACTTAGTGAAGGGCTCCACGCATTCATGATTTGGGCTTTGCGCCTCGAGAGCACGATCCACGGCTTTGCTCGGACTGGTGCGATCGGTTCAGGCGGAGCGGTAATTCGGGGCCGCTAGAATGGAGTGAAAAGATGAAGAAGTTAGGTTTGGCTTTACTCGTGTTGGCAATGGCTCTGGCGATTGCGCCGGCCGCACTGGCGGACTCGTTCGATTACAAGATCGCGGGAGCAAACTTTACCGCCGCTCTTACCTTTGTTGCCGGCAATGCCGTAAGCGTTCCCGGCCCTAACTCCGCCGTCGATATCGATGCTTATATCGTCACAGCGGTGTCTGGAACCATCGACATCGTTGGCAAGCCTTCTTACACATTCGCCGCCACCCCGCCCATTCCGGCCGACAGCGGCGCCAACGCCTACAACCTCACATCCAATTATGGGTTCCTCTGGGACAATCTGCTTTACCCGGAGAACGCTGGGATTGGCACGGGGAACGGGATTCTGGACTATGGCGGCCTATTCGTTAAGCTCAGCAACGGCTACGAACTCAATCTCTTCTCCGGCAACTTCGGCAGCGGCGCTCCAGGTAATAGTTACTTCTACTTTGCCGACAATGGTGAATATTACTCCAACAATCCGGTTACCGACGTTAGCGGCGGGCCAGCTTCAGGAACGCTGATAACTCCAGAGCCTGGATCCCTCTTCTTGTTCGGCACAGGATTTCTTTGTCTGGCATTCGTCCTCTATCAAAAGCCGCCAAGGGCTCGTTCCAGCCAGTCGTGAACTCCTAGGTCGTATCGACATATAGGCAACAAGGACAGATCAATAAGTTGCTTAAAACAGAGCAGAAATTAATGGTGGAATGAGCCAACCGCAGGTCCTTCGACTGAGCCTCTCGCGATAATGCTGCGAGAGGCTCCGCTCAGGATGACAGCTCTTATATTAATCAGGCATTTACAGGAAGATTATCTGTCGATACGGCCTGGTCGTTCTGCTTTTCCTCGAGGCGGCCTGCCCAGGGATTCCAGTTAACCTGACTTGCTTGAGCGGCACGGCGTGCAAGAAGTATTCGATTGGGAAGAGGACTGAGCGCGGCTTATCCAGGCGAAGTTTCCGACCCAAATCTCAGAAACGGTGCTTAGACGGCGTCTCAGAGCGACTGAACGGGCAGGAGGGTCAGGTCGTCGACCAGGCCGACTTCCTTTTGCACGAAGGGCTCGCCGTAGCGGACGCCGGCCAGCAGGCCAAAGTGGCGGGCCTCGGCAAAGGTGCGGTCGCGAATCTCTTCTTCGGGAACAAAGAGGCCGCCGCCGGCAGGCTGGTTCGAGTATTGCGAGCGATAGGCCATGAGCGCTGCGTGACGCTGCTCGATGAAGGGCGATATGTCCACAATGAAGCTGGGGCGCACGTCGGCATAGAGACTGGCGTAGACGATTTTGAAGGGGCGGTGCGGAGCTGACTCGGTCTGCACCTTGGCCAGGCCGGAGAGAAAGCAGGCCTGGTAGCCCAGCGCGGCGGTGATGGCGTGGTCGGGGTGGCGGGCCTGCCAATAAGGCAGGATGACGGCGCGGGGGCGGAGCAGGCGCAGAACGCGCACGATTTCAATGCGGTTTTCGAGGGTATTTTCAATCGCGCCGTCGGGCAGATCAAGAGCCTGGCGCCAGCCTACGCCCAACAGTCGCGCAGCCTCCGCCGCTTCGAGGGCTCGCTCTTCGGCAGTGCCGCGGGTTCCGGCCTCGCCCCGCGTGAGGTCGAGAATGGCGGTGCGCAGGCCGCGGGAGGCCATGCGCAACAGGGTTCCGCCACAGGTTTGTTCCACGTCGTCGCGGTGCGCGGCGATGGCCAGTATATCGGCCAGGAAAGGATCAGGGACGGAATCGGCAGTCATTGGCAATTGCTCCCGATGAACGAAAGAGATCCAGGTTCGTCGACTCCCACCCTGGCCGCAAAAACAAGAACGCGGCGAGGCTGGGGTATCCGGCTTTCTGACCACTGTTCACTGTTCACTGTCCACTGTTCACTGAACTCAGTAGACGGTGTTGTCGCTGTCGGAGAGCCCATCCATGTAGGCCACATCAGCGGCCACGCCGGTGACGGTTACATATTGATTGTCGATCGACGAGCCGTCCACGGTGGAGAAGATGTACACCTGCCCGCCCTGCGCGACATAGATTTTATGCAGGCCGGTCACCGCGGCAATGCCGGTCAGGTCGCCCAGATAGGGCTCCAGCAGGGTGACGGTGGGGCTGGTGGGGTTGCTGACATTGACCATGGTGAGGCAACCGTAGCCGGAGGGATAGAGAAGCGGTTCGTTGGCGCGCACGCCGTTGGTGCACTTGGTCATGCCGATCCAGAGCGTGTTGTCGTCGGCCAGCAACATGCGGCTGGGCCCGTTGGGGGCGCCGTCGCTGATGGAGATAGGACTGGAGACTGCAACCGGGCTCTGGGAGAAATCCAGGACCGTCATGTTGCCGGCAAAGAGAGTCTGGCCCGAAACCTGGACGGGCTGCCGGCCTACGACGTAGAGCGTGGAACTGTCTACCAGGGCGTTGCTGGCGCCGCCGGGGACGGGGATGATGGAGCTGGCCAGAGCGCTGGTGGTGGGTAGCGTTCCCGACTGCTGGCCGACGAGGAAGATCAAGGGTGCGATGGGCAGCGGCGTCACCGAGGCATTGGAGCCGCCGCACTCCGGTCCGCAGCTGAGTATATACGCCGTTCCGCCATCGGCGGAGAAGACTGCCTTGACCGGGCGGTCGAAGACCAGAGGAGCGCCATAGTAGAGCGGCGGCAAACCAGGATTCTTTGCATTGGACGGGTCTGGAGTGTCGGGGCTCTCCGCCCGAAAGAGGCACCACTGTGGCGCGTTCTGCGGCTCGCAGTCCACCGCGGCCCTGGGCCATGTGGCGGGACCGCCGGAGTAGGCGATGGTCTGGCCGCTCGTCAGTTGCAGGGGATAGTAGACGTAGTTGGAATTCTGAACGAAGGCCAGGGCCACGGAGCCGCCGGGGTTCACGCTGACGCGGTAGACGCCGGACAGGCTGAGCGGAAAAGATCCGCCGGCCGACTGGTTTACCACCGTGAGCACGTTGGACGCCTGGCTGGCGGCAAAGATGTAGAACTGGTTTCGCGTGATGAAGATGCTGGAGGAGAAGCCGTTCAGGCCTGACACCGTGCCGCCGACCTTCTCCTGGGCATAGCTGATGATGGTGTAGCTGCCGTCACCTGAGCCGTAGATCACGCCCGCCTGCTCCTCCGGCATACTCTGGATGGTGCTGGGCAGCGCCCCCGTATAACCGGAGATGGAAAACGTCGAGGGAGAGCCGGTGTAGCCACCCCGTATGTCGTAGTAGGCATCCATGAACTGCAGCGAGCCCTTGGTGAGTATGCTGGGGTTCTGGACCGCGACCAGGACGCGATTGGTCAATCCGCTGGGGGGCAGTTTCCGGCCCGCAAAATAGGTGGTGCCGCCACAACCTGCCAGCGCGGCCGCGACCGCCAGGGCCATGGCAACGCTCATGCAAAGACTTGTCTTCTTCTTCAAAATCCCTTACCTCGACGAAATGCGCTGATCGAACCGCGTATGATCTCCGCGGCCGCGGCGTGAACGAAATGATGGCGGTTGCAGGTTGATCGGACAAAGAAAAAATCTCCGCCCGTAACCGTATCCAGCCCAGCTTATGACTCCCGAAGTATAACAAAGCAGACCGTACCTCTGGCGCGTCGGGGCGTGGTAGCTTACGGCATTACCGGGGATACTGTGTCCTTTTTCAGTTCCGAACAGGGTCGCCGCTCCCTGGTGGTCGCGTCGACTTGATTGCTGTGGCTTGGGGATGCATCCTCCCCGGTAATGCGATAGCATGACAAGAGAATGCCGCAATTCGCCGACATCTTCGCTGACCGGCCGGTGCTCGCCGACGGGGCCATGGGTACCGTGGTCTACGGGCGCGGCATCTTCATCAACCGCTGCTACGACGAACTGAACCTCACCGACCCCGGCCTGATCCTGTCCATCCATGAGGAATACCTGCAGGCGGGGGCTGAAATTCTTGAAACCAACACCTTTGGGGCCAATCGATTCCGGCTGGCCCGGCATGGTTTGGGCGGCAAAGTGGCGGAAATCAATGCCGCCGGAGTGCGGTTGGCCCGCCAGGCGGTGGAGCATCTGAAGGAAAAGCATGCCAGCGAGGCCTGGGTAGCCGGATCGGTGGGCCCGCTGGGAGTGCGTCTGGAGCCTTTGGGCAAGACCGGCCTGGACGAAGCCCGGGCGGCCTTCGCCGAGCAGATTCACGCCCTGACTGCAGCCGGCGTCGACCTTCTGATTATCGAGACCATGCCCGCGCTGAATGAGGCACACGAGGCGTTGGAAGCTGCCAGAGAGACGGCGCCCGATTTGCCTGTACTGGTGATGGTGACGGTGGACGACGAGAGCAACTGCCTGGACGGCTCTTCGCCCGCTCAAGCCGCGGCGCTGCTGACGGAATGGGGCGCGGGAGCGATCGGGGTGAACTGCTCCACCGGCCCGGCTACGGTGCTGACCGCCATCGAGGCCATGCGCGGGGCCACCACGCTGCCGCTGGCCGCCATGCCCAACGCCGGCATGCCGCGGGCCGTCGAGGGGCGCAACATCTACCTGTGCTCGCCGGAGTATATGGCCAGCTTCGCGCGCAAGGCCATTGCCGCCGGAGCGCAGATTGTGGGCGGCTGCTGCGGGACGACGCCCAACCACATCCGCGCCATGCGCTCGGCGATTCGGGCCATCGATGCGCAGACGCGCGTGGAGGGAACCGGCACGGCGCCGGCGCTCACCTCCGAGACGCCGCCCGCGGCACTGGGCGCGCGCTCCCACATCGGTTCGCTGGTCGAGCAGGGCAAGTTTATTACGCTGGTGGAGATCGTTCCGCCCAAGGGCATCGACTGCACCAAGGAGGTCGACGGGGCGCGGCTGCTGTCGAAACTTGGGGTCCACGCCATCAACGTGCCCGACTCGCCGCGCGCCTCGGCGCGCATGAGCGCGCAGAGCCTTGCCATCCAGATTCAGCAACAGACCGGGATCGAGACGATTCTGCATTACACCTGCCGCGACCGCAACATTTTGAGCATTCAGTCGGACCTGCTGGGGGTGGCTTCGATCGGGCTGCGCAATATTCTTTGCGTCACCGGCGACCCGCCCAAGCTGGGCAACTATCCCGATGCAACCGCTGTGTTTGACGTGGACTCCATCGGCCTGGTCAACATCGTGCGGCGGCTCAATCACGGCCTGGACATCGGCTCGAATGCCATCGGGGCCAGCACCAACTTCACCATCGGCGTAGCCGCCAACCCCGGCGTGCCGGACATTGAGCAGGAACTGCGCCGCTTTGCCTACAAGGTGGAGGCGGGCGCGGAGTACGCCATTACCCAGCCGGTCTTCGACCTGCGCCTTCTGGAGATCTTCCTCGAACGCATCGAGGGACACCGCATTCCGGTCATCGCCGGCATCTGGCCGCTGACCAGTTTGCGCAACGCCGAGTTCATGAAGAACGACCTGCGCGTCTCCATGCCCGAGGAAGTCATGCTGCGCATGGCGCAGACCGACACGCCCGACGCCGCGCGCGAGGAGGGCATCAAAATCGCGCAGGAGATGCTAGAGCAGGTGCGCCCGCTGGTCCAGGGCGTGCAGGTCAGCGCCCCCTTCGGCCGCTACGCCGTCGCCGCCGAGGTCATCGCCTCCGTGCTGCCCAAGCCTTCATAGAACCGTACCTGAGCCTTAACCGATTGCCTTCGCTTTTGCTGACTTTTCGGTTGCCTCGCTCAGGCCGCCCGACCGGCCCGCCTCAGCGCAATATATTCCTCCGTAAACCAACCCAGAGCCAGCAGCGTAATCAGCGCGATTACGACCTGCGAGATCACGCAATAGATGCACCATGCACACAAGGCAAATTCTTCGATGGAAGTAAGACGAAGTGCAAAGCCCAGGCCGACCAGCGCAGCCAGCAACACCAGAAAACGCTGCCGCGCCAGCGCCAATCCGGCCAGCGCCAGGTAGCCTGCAATGCCGATCGCGGCTACCGGAATGTGCGCGATCTCGGCATACGGGCTGTGATTCACCACGCCGCAGTCCCAGGTCTCGTTGATCGAGCAGGGCTGCGTGTCGGTCGAATAATGGACCCGCAACGCCAGCGCGGAAACCACTACGCCGGCCAGGGCCAGCAGTGCGATCAGATAGCGCATCATCTTCACTGAAATCTCCTTTTCAAACGACGCAATCGGCGCTGTCATTCTCTCCCAAGTGCGATGCGTAAATTGGATTATTGGTCACCATTATGCTCACCAGGCCTGAGACTCAACCCCGGCAGCAGGAAGGCGCTTCAGAGCCTTTCCGGTCAGCGCAGCAGCAACCATGGCCTCCGCCCTGTCTCGTTGCCGCGCGCGCAGGAGGCACTGGAGGCAATTGCCCCTCCCTGAACATCCGGAGTGCTTCGCCTCCGGCGACGGGCACGTGCGCAGCCCAGGCGTGAATGTGCGCCGCCTGCAAATGCCCCAAGGCACCGTCGCCGATGTCAATGAGAATCACGTCAGTGCAACCCTGGTGGATTACGATCTCGACGGCGCTCTTGCCGTTCAGAGCATCATTTTTTACAAACATGGGGACCGGATTGTCCGTTTCTGCGACCATGATCCATTCAGCTTTGCCAAAATGTGAAGACATTTGCCCCTCGGCGCGATTCTCCGACATCATCACTCCAATTTTGCTCATAAAACTCCTCGTTTTTGCAGGCAACAGTCGAGTTTTCTTTCCGTTGCAAATTTGCAATCGGGCGACTAGGTGTAATATACATCTACATGAGACGCTCGTCAAGCAGAGCGGTTATCTTATTTGTGAAGAGCGGGGCGCAACTTTTATGCAGACGAGGCACAGTCCCAAAGCGCGCGCGGAGAACTCTTACCAGGAGAGCGGGCGCCTGTGCTGCAAACAACAAGGCTGCGGACGCCCATGCACCTGTGCGATGGGAAACGTCTCCCGCTTTATCGAGCCGGTTGTACTGCGGATTCTCAAAGAGAAGAAGACATCGTATGGCTATGAGATTGCCGAATGCCTTGCGCAATATGCCTTGACTGACGCCATAATCGAGGGCGCGGCGCTCTATCGCACACTCCGGACCCTGGAAGCTAACGGTTATGTCTCATCGACATGGGATGCTGGAGACGGCCCGGCCCGGCGCAACTACTCGTTGACCCGCTCCGGTCATGTGCATTTGCGCGATTGGGCCTCCCTTCTGGATACGCTTGGCAAGGCAATGATCGAATTTGCCCGCGAAACCAGCCGCCCGGTCTAACCCCGAAGTTGAGCCTGGAATTTGTCCTGGAAGTCGATTGGATTGAATTAGACTGATCTTCTAGCCCCCTCGCACATTACGGAGTAAACACCATGCCGTCGTTTGAAGAATCGCTCAAGAAGCTGGAAACCATCGTCGATCAACTGGAAAAGGGCGACCTGGCCCTGGAAGACTCGCTCAAGCTCTTCGAGGAGGGGGTTGGCCTCTCCGCCGCCTGCAAGCAGGAGCTGGACGCCGCCGAAGGCAAGGTACAGATGCTGGTGAAGCAGCGCGACGGATCGCAGAAGCCGGAGCCGTTCCTGACCGAGAAGCCGTTTTGACAGCAGTGGACAGTGAACAGTGGTCAGTGCCGCTGAGCAACTCCGGGCCAACCGGAGCCTCATTCCCTATTCCCTAGGTCTCTGACCGCTTGTTTTTGTACCAGCCCCGTGCCCCATCCTTTCGCCTTTTTTCTGGCGAAAGGGTGGGAAACCGCGAACCGTAAAGTGCGAAATCACGCAGTCAGAGAACTAGTCCCTATTCCCTATTCCCTATTCCCTGCTTCTTTGCCAGCCGTGCCAGCACGGCCTGTTCGTGCAGAACCTGCTTGAGCGGACGCGCCGGCGTACCCCACAGCACGGTTCCCGGCTTGAGCCCCTCGTTGGTGACTTTCGCGCCGCTGAAAACGCCCGCTTGCCCCCCTAGAATGACGCCTGGGCCGATGTGGGCGTGGTCGCCGATACCCACCTGGCCGGCGATCACCGCGCCGTTGCCCACCGTGCACGAACCGGAGATGCCGGTGAGGGCGACCAGGATCACGTCCTCGCCGATATCGCAGTTGTGGGCCACGTGGACCAGATTGTCCATCTTGGTTCCGCGGCCGATTCTTGTCTGTCTGAGTGCGCCGCGGTCAATGGTGGAGTTGGCGCCGATTTCGACGTCATCTTCAATCAGGAGCGTGCCCTGCTGCGGAAACTGCGTGTAGGCGCCGGTCTTGGGATCGCGCACGTAGCCGAAACCGTCCGCGCCCAGCACCGCGCCGGCATGAACCACGACGCGATTGCCCAGCGTAGTTCCCGGATAGAGGACGGCGCGCGGATAAATGCGGCAGTGCTCGCCGATGCGCACCCGCTCGCCAATCACAGCCCCGGCTTCGATGCGTGTTCCGGCGCCGATGCTGGCGCCCTCCCCGACCACCGCGCAGGCGCCGATGCTCACGCCTGCCGCAAGCTCAACCCGCGCGCCGATAACCGCGGCGGGATGCACTCCGGTTGACGGCGGGGCCGGTTTGAGGAGTTTTGCCGCGCGAGCAAACCAGAGACGCGGCTGATCGCTTTCAACCACATGCTTGCCCTCAAAATGCGGAAGCGGCTCGGCAGAACCTGAGCGTACTACGACGGCTCCAGCCTTGCTGGCCAGTGCTTCCGCGGTGGAGGCGGCGTCCTCGGCAAAGATAAGCTCCGATGCTCCGGCCAGTGCGGAGGAGTTCACGCCCTGGACCACAAACTCCGGGCTGCCCTCCACCAGTTTTCCGCCCAATGCTTTCACCAGTTCAGCCAGCGTCATGAGCTTCTCCTTTGTGCAGCGCTCACCGTCTAAACGAGCAATTTCTCTGTTTTGAAAGGGCGCGGCCGGGTACCCTCTGGGTGCCGCGCCCTTTCAATGCTACAGCTTGTTTGGCGCTTCCTCAGTAGATCCCCGGCTCGCCGGGCGGCCTGGTCTTCCAGCGGCGGTGAATCCACAGCCACTGGTCAGGATAGCGCCGAATCCAGGCTTCGATCGCCTGGGTGCATTGTTGAGTGGCGGCGAGAATGTCGGCCTGGGCATCGCCGCTCCGGGTAAAGGCCAGCTGGGAGCCGAAGTGCAGCACGTAGCGGCGCTCGCCCTCCTCCCAGAGCATGAAGCCGGGCAGCACGGCGGCGCCGGTCTTGAGCGCCACGTGGGCCAGGCCGGTGGCGGCGCAGGCCTCCACGCCGAAGAACTTTACGAACTCGCCTTGCGGCGGGGTCATATTCGTATCCATCAGGATGCCGACGGTCTGGCCCGAGTGCATGGCCGTGAGCAGGCCGCGGCCGAAGTCGTCTTTGTGGAGCACGCGGTTGCCGTGCAGGCAGCGGATGCCATTGACGTAATCGTCCAGCCGGCGGTTATCCAGCCTGCGGATGACCATGCCCATGGGATGGCCCATCAGCGAGTGGTAAAAGCTCGAGAGCTCCCACGCGCCCAGGTGGCCGGTCAGCACCAGAACCCCTTTGCCGCGCGCCTTCGCCGCCAGGTAGTGGTCCAGGCCCTCGGTGCGAATCCAGCCGCGGGTGTTTTCGGCGGTATAGCGGGGCATGCGGCAGAACTCCACCAGTTGCCAGCCCAGATGGACGTAGACCCGGCGGAGCACCGCTCTTCTCCTTTTGGATGGGAGCTCCGGGAAAGCCAACTCCAGGTTGCGCTCGCCCACCCGGCGCAGACGGACGTGCGCCCAATAGACGGCGAAGGCAAGCACACCGGCCAGCAGGCGGGCCAGCGCGCGCGGCAGGCGGCCCAGGCTGCGCGCCACGGGCACCACCAGCCAATATTCGAAATTCTCCCGCATCGTGGAAGGCAAAGAACAGTTTAGTCTCCCGGCGCGGATTCCTTGCGCAAATCAAACGAGGGTCCACCCGTTGCAGGACGGCCCCTCAAGCTCGCCGGATTGCCGCTACTGGCGGTTTTTGGCTTGAACAAAGTGGCGCGCTACGCCACGCACAAAGGGCTTTGCTCCTTCGGGAACCTCCACGTTGCCTTTCAGGATGGTCTCGAATCTGTGCGCCTTGCCGTAGTAGAGCTCGGTGTCCTCGGAGTTCTGGCTCACGCTGGTGCCGTCCAGGTCGATTCCGGCAAAGAGGCCCTTGCTGCGCGAGTAGGTGAGCAGCTCGGCGCTCATCTTCCAGTCAGTGGCGGCCTGGGTGTTGCGGCCCACCGGTCCGGCCGAGGCGGCCGCGTCTCCGCCGATCTTGAATTTGTCCTTGAGCAGATCCTGGAAGCCGCGATCGTTGACCGCGATCAGGACCAGGTCGGTGGACTGGCCGCCGATCTGGAAGCCCCAGGAGCCGCCGGCCATGCGAATGAAGACCGGCGCGCTCCAGCCGCGGCCGGTGCGGCAGGTGACTACGCCCTGGCCATACTGGGCGCCGAAGATAAAGGCTCCCTTCTTCAATCCAGGCACCACGCCGACGCAAGTGGCCTGCTCGAGGATATTCAGAGGAATGCTGTTGTCCCTGGCATTCATGATCTCGTCCAGAACCCGCTTGGCGGCGTCGATGCGGGCCTGCAAATCTTCCCGCGATGAGGCGGCAAAGGCGGCGCTGGTGAGCATGAGGCAAGTCAAAAGAAGGGGGCAAATGGAAGCAATTGTCTTTTTCATATCCGAGTCCTTTCCACTCCGCGGCCCTTCCCGGCGCGGATGGTTGAATTCTGAAGAAAAACCCGCTCGACGGCAATCATTACAATGGACGGCAAGGGGAGAATTGCCGCGGACGGTGCAACTCAAAGGGAAGAATAAACCATCCCCCGGCCCACAACACCGAGGCCTCTTTCAACAGCGTACCGCACCGGCGGCGGCCGCAGGAATCAGAAGCGAATTACCGCATTGATTCTCAGATGCATAGATGACGTGGGAGAGGGCGGAATGGGTCGAGGGCGGAGCAGTTTTTCGTGGCGAGACTCAAAAAAACGAAAAAAAGAGGAGTTCCCAGGCTTCATGGAAACATGCTGCCTGGGAACTCCTTTCCCCAGATCTGCGTTGTTTCTGTAAACGAGTCTGTGGGAAACGAGCCGATCGGGCAAGAGTACCTAGGTAGTGTGTATTTAGGTAACCACTTCAGTTTACTCTTTAGTTACTGGCTGGCGGAAAGGTACCCCTGGCCCTGCCTGGCCTTGCCCAGTGGCGTCCGTGGACAGCGCAGCACGCATGGAGAGCTAAAATCCGCTTGCCGGCGCCGTTCTTGCGTATCAGGCTGCCTTTTGCGGGTCCTGACGGCTCGCTTGATGCCCGGCTGGCGATCTGACGACAAGAGAGCCCGGGCAATTGCCCGGGCCCTCTCGCCTTTTGCCAGTTGAATGGTGGTGATTAGTTGATGGTGTACTTCGCCGATGCGACCGCGCTGTTGGTGAAGCCCGAGGCCGCAGCGATTGCCTTGATGGTTGTGGTTGCGGAAACAACTATCGGTCCATTTGAACCAACGCAGCAGGGCGGATTGCTGAAGATCGTCGAGGCGGTCGTCGGCGTCGATCCGTTGGTCGTGAAGTAGATCGTATTCCCTGCATCACTGCCGTCGGTCATATCGCTCAGGTATACCGTCTGCGCCGAGGAATACGTCCCCGCCGCCGGGCTGAAGACCGGCGTATCGGCAGCCTTCGAAGTACCGATGGTGTAAGCCCCCGAGGTCACCGCGCTGGTCCCCGAATAGCCAGGCACCGTGGCGATGGCCTTCAGCGTCAGCGTTTTAGATACAGTGATGGGTGTAATCGATCCGGCGTTCGAGTTGCTGTTGCAGGAGGGGCCGGGGTTACTGCACGCCACTCCGACATACTTCGTCGATGCGGTCGTCGGCGTATTGCCGTTGGTTGTGTAGTAGAACGTTGCCGTATCGTTATTGGCAGATAGCGTGCTCAGGACTACCGGCAGCGCCGTTTTGGAGACATAACTGCCGGCCGGCGGGCTGAAGACCGGCGCAGCTATCGTCGTACCGGTCACCGTAACTTTAACTGCCGAGCTCTGGATCGCGTTATTTACAGTAGCAGAGTTCAAAGCGTAGAGCGTATATGTCTGGGTTGCCGTGGGGGTAATCGTCACACTCCCGCTGCACGGGCATGTGCCGGTAAGCCTCAACGGACCGACATTGTCAATGTAAATGTAGGGGACGCCCGTTTCCGCGCCGAAGTTGGCATCGTAGTTGGTGCCGTCCACGGTGTAACTGAAGGTTGTGGAAGACCCTGCGGTTACGGTTGTCGGCGATGCGGAAAAGCTGGCGATCGAGGGCGCGGTTTCGGGATAATCGGTCGGCGCCGACACTGCATCCATGCCCGGGTAGGAGGGAACCATTTGAATCACGTCGAAGTCGGACGCAGTGATGGCGTGCAAATTCCCCAGATCGCTGTCGTTCCAGTTCGGATCGGTATCGCCAATGGGTTCCAGGTTGCCGCCGTTGTCCGCCAGGATCATGCCAAAATTCATCAGCCCCTTTAAAATGGCCTGATTGATGGCGGAGTAGCCGGAGATATTGAGGCTTGATTTCAAGCGCAGCCGCGCGCCCTCGGGGAGTAAATCGGCGGTCGTGGTGCTACTGGCGCCATGACTGGCCGGCAAAATGAAATACCCGCCATTGGAATCTCCCTCGGTGGGTTCCATCGTAAAGCGGATTGCGTGACTGACCGTTCCGGAGTTTGCCTCAGTGTACTTCAGCGTCCCGGCGAATATCGACAATCCGGCGGCATCGGCCGAAGTCCAGCCCCAGGGCCGCGCGTTATAGTTGACTCCGTCCCAGATCGTCTCGCTGGCAACATCGTACAAACCATTGCAGCGATTGGTCTGGAACGTCTCATAGATCCAGCATGTATGCCGGTCGAGCACGAGTGTATGGTTGTCGCCGATGTAAGTATCCGGCCAACCACCGCAATCGGTTGGATCGCCTTCGATGGCGACGTAATCCCCGGCGGGATACGGCGCTACAGTCACTTCGCTCTCGGTTGCGTAGTCGATCACATTGATGCCCACCGGGGTGGTTATGCTCGAGTCTACGACGGTGTAAGGAATGCCGCCGTCGGAGGCATACTCTCCGAACACGGGATGCAGATAGCTTGACGATGGAATTGCGGCTATGAGCGCGGCCGAATTGGGGTCGATTGCAGCGCTTGAAATGTTGGTGTTCCAAAGGTTGGTGGACGGAAACGGAACAAAACTGTTCAGGCCTCCGCCGTTTGGTCCGTATGTTGGCGTACCGACTGTCGCTCCGTTACAGGCTGTCATTGAGCCGTACTGCGGACTCGACTGCGCCGACGCGAAGGATGCGAACAACAACAGGCTGAAACAGGTGACTAAACAGAGCGCCTTGAGCGGGAAACGGGCGCCAACGGGTGCATAAGGGGACTGCAACTGCTTGGATGTCATCATGTGCTCCTCTCTGCTTCACGATTCACTACGGCAGACTGATTTCTCAGCGTACTGGCGTGAATTATACTCCGGCATAAGTCATCTATGCGGTCAATATTTTGATTCAACATAAATAAATAGCAGTACTGATAAATAAAGTAACCTATTAGTTTACTCATTAGTATATGGCTGGCGCGAAGGTTTCTCCTTGCCGCCCTGCCTGGCGTTGCCCAGCGGAGCCTGCGGATTGTGCAGCGCGCGCATGGAGAGCTCAATCCGGTTATCGGCGCCGGTCTTGCGCATCAGGCGGCCCACGTGGGCCTTAACGGTGCGTTCCTCAATGCCCAGGTGGCGGGCTATCTCGCGATTGGAACAGGCCATCAATATATGTTCGAGCACCTGGCGCTCACGGCCGGTTAAGCGAGGGCCGGAGTTGATGAGGCTGGTATCGGAGACTTTGAGCAGCCGGTCAATGAGTTTGGAGAGCAGCCGGCGCGGCGCCCAGATGGAGCCGCTGGTAACCGCCTCGATGGCCCGCCGCACAATCTCGGGCCCGGCGGTCAACTCCAGGTAACCCCTGGCGCCGGCAATGATCGATTCCATGACCAGTTCGTCGTTGCCTTCCGGGCCGATGACGATCAGCCGAAGGTTGGGACGCGCGCGGCGAATGGTATTCAGGATCTCCAACCCGCCGGGCGATGAACTCAGGTCCACAACCAGATACTCGAGGGTAGATTGGGCCAGTAACTCTTCGATGGTCCCGGGTATCGGGAGCAGAGGAGGTTTTCCCGCCGCGGCGGGCTGCTCAAAGATGCTGGCGAGTCCGGCAAGCCGGATGGGTTCATCTGCCACTAGGCCGATCCGGATTGGAGCAGGGTTGCGAGTTGAGGCCATCATGCTCCCCCGTTCTTTGGTCAGGCTAACTCCGCGCCGCATGGCTCTCGGAGCACACGCCATATCGGCATCGATGCAGGAAAGCTGTCGCCCGTCGAACCAGCCCAGCCGGATTGCACGCCCCAGCCCTTAGAGCCTGGGAAGCACAATTCCCTGTTGCTTCTGATACTTGCCCTTGCGATCGGCGTAGCTGATCTCGCAGGCCTGGTCGGAGCGGAAAAACAGAATCTGGCACAGCCCTTCGTTGGCGTATACCTTGGCCGGCAGCGGAGTAGTATTCGAAATCTCGAGGGTCGCGAATCCCTCCCACTCCGGCTCGAATGGCGTCACGTTCACTTGTGATTCCGCAACGCGCATAGGTCGACTTCCCAACGCAGATCGTCAGTACATCCCTGGGGATACGAAAGTATTCGATGGATCGAGCCAATGCGAACGAATTCGGCGGAACAATCACCGAGCTGGCCCTCACCGAGACAAAAGAACGCTCGTCAAAGGCCTTGGGATCGATGACGGCGCTATTCACATTGGTAAAAATCTTGAATTCTTCGGAGACTCTGAGGTCATAGCCATACGACGAAAGCCCGAAGGAGATGACGCCTTCATGCACCTGCTTCTCGCTGAATGGCTCGATCATGCGGTGCCTGATGGCCTGTTCCCGGATCCAACGGTCACTCTGAATTGACATGCCTCTCCCGTTCCGAAGGAATATTCCCTCTCCGGACAAAATCGCTGGGTTTGGCCCAACTTGAAACTTTTATATTACGAAAGGTACCCTCAATTGACAATGTCAATCTCAATTTTCGGTTACTTTCGTTCCCTTTTGGGTCTCCCCCAGCCTCAACAGCCGGGTTTTCCTCTGCAGAAACTGCATTTTGCCAAATCCGCTGTTCCACAATCGCACTAAAATCTGTAGCATCAACCCGGTAGGTCGTAGTACAGTCAATCCAGTCGCGCCAGCGAGGTTACTCCATTGATTAAGCAGGACATCGTCCATCATGTAATCGAGCGCACGGGCCTGCCGCGCACCAAGGCAGAGGCCGCGGTAGATACGGTCTTCGAGGGCCTGAAGCAGGCTCTGGCCGCCGGCGAGCGCATCGAACTGCGCGGATTTGGCGTTTTCAGCGTCCGCGCGCGCAAAACCGGTATCGGCCGCAATCCCCGCACCGGTACCGAGGTGAACATAACCCCCGGTAAAGCAGTCCGCTTTAAACCGGGCAAGGAACTTCATTCTCTTGATACGGGCGGCACGCCGCACCGTTGAGCAAGCAACCGGCTAGGCAACGGGTGATTCCGCCCGCGCAGGACAAAGCATAACCAGGCAGGCGGCCGAGGGATTCTGGCGCCCAGGACTTTCCGGGCTGTCGAGGCTATCTTGACTCTCACACTATTGAGGACGTGTGCTGTATCCTGAGTCAACCTATAGCTGACAAAAGAGGCGTCCGGTGCGCTCAATATTTCGCAAGTATGGCCTGCCGCTGCTGCTCCTGGCTGCCACGGCGGTGACCACAACCGCCAATGGCGCCAGGTACATGCAGAATTTTGTCCTGGGGCTGCCTCCGGTGGCGCGCGACAGCGATCTGTGGCCCTGGAGTTGGCTCGCCCGGCATCTGGAACTCTTCAAGACGGGCTGGGCCTTCTCGGCGTCGCTGCTGGGCATTCTGCTGATCCATGAGTTTGGCCACTATTTTGCATGCCGCTGGCACCGCATCCGGGCCACGCTGCCGTGGGTGCTGCCGGCTCCCACGCTGAGCGGCACGGCCGGCGCCGTGATTCAAATCCGCACCGGCATTCCCAACCGCAACGCGCTGATGGATGTGGGCATCTACGGTCCGCTGGCCGGCTACGCCGCCTCAGCTCTGGCCGTAGCCGCGGGCTTTATGCTCAGCCATCACGCCGTGGCCAACGCGCCCGCCGCCATCGTCCGTTTTGGCGGCGAACCGCCGACCATCCGCATGCTCCACGCCCTGCTGGCGCAATGGGAGCCCAACCTCCCATCCTTCGACCAGGTCGCGCCCCACCCGGTGATGGTGGCCGGATGGATCGGCCTGTTCATTACCTCGCTGAACCTGATCCCCGGCGGCCAACTGGACGGCGGACACATTCTGTATGCCATCTCGCCCAAGGTGCACCGGGTGTTTACCAACGTCCTGCCCTTCGTGCTGTTCATCGCCGGAACGGTCTACTGGGTGGGCTGGATTCTCTGGGGCCTTTTCCTGCTGATTCCCGCCATGCGCCACCCCAGGGTTCCCATCGAGCCCGCGCTGAACCGGAGACGGCTGGTCCTGGGCGTCATTGGCCTGGCGATCTTCCTGCTCACCTTCACGCCCACGCCCTTCTACAACAACTCGCTGATGAACATCTTCCACATCGATCCGTTCCACATGGCGATTTAGCAGCAGGTCGCGCAGGGCGGCGTTGAGGGCCTTGCGAGAGGACGCCTTGAGGATGACGTGGAACCTTTGACGGGCCCAAATCGTAGGGGATTCCAGACCGGTTGGCCCCATTACGGCACATGCGTACCTTCCCTCATTCAGTCCCCGCCAACCATGCGCGCTTTATTGAGGTGATATTTTCCGCGCTCGCGAGCGGTGATATGTGGAATTGGCTCCGCCTGCAGCGTGCAGGCGCCGTACAGCGAAAACTCAACATGGAGGGGTGGATATGACCGGCTCGAACATGGAAAGAACTCAAATGGCGTACGCGAGGCTTGCGGGCTTCCTGTATCTGTTCATCATAGCTGTTTTTGTGTTGGGCGATTCGATCACAGACCGCATCGAGGTGCCGGGAAACTTCGCGGAGACCGCCCGCCGGATCATGGCCTCCGAGATGCTTTATCGTGTCGGACTCTCCATGAGCCTCATTCTCGCGATGAGCATTGTGCTTTTGACGATTGGACTTTATGTCGTGCTCAAGCCGGTCAACAGCAATCTGGCGCTGCTTGGCCTGGCGTTCCGATTCGTCGAGGCGATTTGTCACGGGGTCGAAACTGCCATCGGCTTTGTCATTTTGCACCTCTATATCGGCGCGGACTTGAAAGACGGGCTTGACGCGAAACAGTTATCCGCCCTGGTGAATCTGTATTCGGCTGAGTATTTGCTCGTATTTCACGTCGGACTCATCTTCTTTTGCGTGGGGTCCTTTCTGTTCTATTTCCTGTTCTTCAAGTCCAAATACATTCCGCGTATCCTCTCGGGTCTGGGCCTGGTTGCATGTGTGCTGGTGTGCATGCTTGGCGTGCTGAACCTGATTGCCCCGCAGTATGTGGCGATGCTGCTGCCTCTGCGGTTATCGATGGCTCTCGCGCAGGTTTCCGTTGGCCTTTGGCTCCTGATCAAGGGCGTGAAAGTCCGGCCGCAAGAAAGCTGATGAGTGGAGGAACGCCGCCGCTACATCAGGCGCAGAGCGTCGACATCGACGATGAGGTTGCGGCGGGGAATGGCGGCGGCTTCGGCATGCGCCAGCATTCCGCGCAGCGCCGCGTTCAGCGCCTTGCGCGAACCCGCCTTCAGGATCATGTGAAAACGGTAGATGCCCTTGATGCGGGCGATGGGCGCGGTGCAGGGACCGAGCACGCGCACGCCTTCCGGCGCGGCATCTCGAAACCACTTGCCGAGTTCGGCGGACCACGCGGCCGCTTCTTCGAGCTTTTGCGACTGCACCAGCACGTTGGCCAGCACGCCGAAGGGCGGGTAATGCATCCAGCGGCGGTATTTCAGTTCGCGCTCCACAAAGAGGGCGTAGTCATGCTTGCTGGCGGCCAGGATGGCATAGTGGTCGGGATAGTAGGTTTGCACCACCACGCGGCCGGGCAACTCGCCGCGTCCGGCACGGCCTGAGACCTGGGTCATGAGCTGGAAGACCCGCTCGGCGGCGCGGAAGTCGGGCATGGAGAGCGCGTAATCGCAGCCCACCACCCCCACCAGCGTGATGCCGTGAACGTCGTGGCCCTTGGCGATCATCTGTGTGCCCACCAGCAGGTTGATCTCGCCGGAGTGGAGGCGGGCCAGAAGGCTTTCCAGATCGTAGCGGCCGCGGATGGTGTCGCGGTCCATGCGGCCGATGCGCGCAAAGGGAAATATCTCGCCCAGCCGTTCTTCGCCTTGCTGCGAGCCCGCGCCAAGATAGTAAAGGTGCTCGCTGTCGCACTTGGGGCAGCGGGCGGGGACGGTGCGGCGGAAACCGCAGTAGTGGCACTCCAGGCGCTGGCCGGCGCGCGCGATCCCGGCGTCCTCGGCCGGAGGTTTGTGGTGCGTCAACGAAATTGCGCAGTTCTGGCACTCCAGCTTTTCACCGCAGGCGCGGCAGATGACAGCAAAGGAGTAGCCGCGCCGGTTGAGCAGGATCAGCGCCTGCTCGCCGCGCTCCAGCGCCTCCCGTGTCTGCTCCACCAGGGCGCGGGAAAAAAGCTGCTCCTGGCCGGTCTCCTGAAACTCCTGCCGCATATCGATCAGCTCGACTTCAGGCAGCGGGCGGTTCATCACGCGGTCGCGCATCTCGATGCGGGCGTACTTGCCCAGGGCCGAATTCTGCCAGCTTTCCAGCGATGGCGTCGCCGAACCCATCACCACCACGGCGCCGGCCAGTTTGGCTCTCATCACGGCCACGTCGCGGGCGTTGTAGCGCGGCGTTTCCTCCTGCTTGTAGCTCTGGTCGTGCTCCTCGTCCACCAGGATCAATCCCAGGTCGGGCGCGGGAGCAAAGATCGCCGACCGTGTGCCCACCACGATAGGCGCATCTCCCCGCCGGATGCGCCGCCACTGCTCGCTGCGCTCCTCGGGGGTGAGCGCGGAGTGGAGCAGGGCGACTTTCTGGCCGAAGGCCTGGTCCAGCAGGCCGGCCATTTGCGGGGTGAGGCCGATCTCGGGAACCAGCAGGATGGAAGAGAGGCCGCGGTCGAGGGCGCGCTGCATGGCGGCGAGGTAGACGGCCGTCTTGCCCGATCCGGTCACTCCGTGGAGTAAAAAGGCGTGGAACGCCCCCAGCGCCGTCACCAGTTCGGCCAGCGCGCCGGTCTGCGGCGGATTGAGCCGGAAGGGCGCCGTGGCCGGCGGCAGGCCGCCCAGATGAAAGACTGCGGGGCGCTCGTCGATGCGCACCAGCCCGCGCCGCACCAGGGTTTGCAGCGTGGAGGAGGGCAGATCGCGGCGGCGCAGCTCGGCCAGCGGCAGTTCCCCGGCGCAGGCCGCCAGTTCGGCCAGGATGGCCTGCTGCTTCGCGGTCAGCGCGGGCAGCCGCGCCTCGGGAATGAGCACGGCAAACCGCTCCATCCGCCGCGCATCGCGCTCCACGGCCATGGTCTCGCGAGCAATCCATTTCCTGCGCACCAGACCGGCCAGCACCGGAAGCGTGGCCGCGGTAGCCGTGCGCAAGGTGGAGACCTTGACCGGCTCGCCCGCGGCCAGGCGGTGCAGAACGCGGTGCTCCAGGTCCTGTTCTTCGGGGGAAAGTTTGCCGCGCCGCTTCGTACTGCCTTTTGGCGCCCTGTCCCTTGATGCTGAGGAAAAACCCTGCTTCGTGTCAGGTGAGGAAAAATGTTGCTTCGTATCAGGGCACGACCGGGAACCCTCTGGGTGACGTGCCGTAAATGCTGCTATATCATTGTGGGCTTTAGCCCCTGACGGTTGCTCTACGGGAAACTGCATGGGTGCCCCAGGTCTCGCTTTTGAGACCTGGGATGGCGCCGACTCTCCGTCCAGGCTTCCGGCCAGCACGTCGCGGCCCAGGTCGGTAATGCGGTAGTAGACGGTGCGGCGGACCTCGGCCATCAGCGGCAACATGCCGCGCAGCACCTCGCCCAGCGGAGCCAGGTAGTACTGGGCCATCCACTCGGCCAGTGCGAGCAGATGGTCGCTGAGCAGGGGTTCCTCGTCCAGCACCGCTTCCAGAAAGCGAGCCTCGACCTCCGCCGGGACTTTGGCGTTGAGGCCGGTGACCACCCCGATCAGCTTTTCGTTGCGAAAAGGGACGATAACCCGCGCGCCCCGTTGCGGCCGTTGCCCCTCGCGCACCGCGTAGGTGAACGTGTGGTCCAGCGGGACGGGCAGCGCGACTTCGCAGTAGGCGGGCATGGGAGTCAAGCATCAGTGTAGGGGATTCCGCAACCTCAGCGTGCGCCGCGGCCCACATCGCTCCACTCAATGCTTGCAATCCGGGCCGCGCGCAGTACAATTCGTCCTGATGACTCCCAAGACCCATTCGACCGCCGCTCTTGCCTCCGGCGCAAAGCCGGGCGCTTCGCCCACTTCCCCCGGCCCCATCACGCTGTCCATCGACATTGGCGGCTCGGGACTGAAGGCCATGCTGCTGGACGCGGCCGGCAAGCCGGTCAGCGAGAGGCAGAGGGTGCCGACCCCGGCCGTGGCTACTCCAAGAGCGGTGATGGCCGGTCTGGACAAGCTGCGCAAGCTGGTGGTGGGGCGCTTCGATCGCGTCTCCGTCGGCTTTCCCGGAGTGGTCAAGCACGGCGTAGTCTACGAGGCCTGGAACCTGCACCCTTTGTGGTCGAAGCAGATCCCGCTGCAGGCGGAGCTGAAAAAGCGCTGGAAGAAGCCCGTCCGAGTGGCCAACGACGCCGGTGTGGCCGGCTATGGGGCCATCAAGGGCAAAGGCGTCGAACTGGTGCTCACCTTGGGCACCGGCCTCGGCGCGGCCCTCTTCACCAACGGCCACCTCGTCCCCGGCCTCGAACTGGCCCACCATCCCTGGCGCAATATGACCTACGAGGACTATATCGGCCGCCGCGGTCTCGACAAATTTGGCAAGAAGGCCTGGAATAAGCTGCTCCAGGCTGCCATCACGCAGACTGAAAAGCTCTTCAACTGGGACTACCTCTACCTGGGCGGCGGCAACACCAAGAAGATCAACTTCACCCCGGCAAGCAACGTGAGCATCGTCCCCAATGAGAAGGGGATCCTGGGCGGAGTCTATCTATGGCGGGATGAGGGCTGATCAATCTTATTAATAAGGTTTCTGCAAACCGGATCGTTTCGATTCCTGCGAACCGTGAGCAATCTACATATCGATCTCTGCGAACCGGAGGGAGGCGGGGGTTTTAACCCCCGCATTAAGCCAACAGAATCAATGCGGGCTTTAGCTGTGAAGTTTCAATAGGTTGTTGTCCATTCGGTCGAGAACTGGGAAGCTGAAGTTGCGAAACAAAAGCAATCCCAGGAGACCGAATGGACTATCACTATCATGCTCGACTGA
>Ga0187864_10000404_pt1 | contig 48111 bp, 27 predicted proteins | sample June2016WEW_11_4_FD_132985 | JGI IMG/M metagenome (GOLD analysis project Ga0187864, IMG submission 132985) | Peatland microbial communities from SPRUCE experiment site at the Marcell Experimental Forest, Minnesota, USA - June2016WEW_11_40 | ecosystem: Environmental > Terrestrial > Soil >...
AAGGTTTTGTTCTTCTGGGCATCCAACCCCTGTGGATGAAACCGCGCACGTTGGAAGAGTCGGAGTCCCTGATTCGAAAGAACAGTTGAGAGAGGAGAAAACGATGCTGCGCAGACGCGGGTTGTGCGCTGCCGTGATTCTACTGATGCCGGCCTTGTTGGCAGGAGCAGAGCCGCAGGCCTACCGGAATTTTAAAGTCACAATTTTTATTCCCGTATACGCGGTGCAGCGGATGGAACGCGAGCCGGGCTGGATGCAATCGAGCTGGAACACCATCAGCAGCCGGTTACACGTGGACAAGGTATTCATTGAAAGCTATCGCAGTGGGACGACGGCGGATGACGCCGCGCTGGCTCACGTAAAGAGTTTCTTCGAGTCGCAGGGTGTGGCGGTGGCGGGAGGCATGGCGTTGCTGGGACCTGGGGGGGGAGGGCAGTTCCGCACGCTGGACTACACCGACCCCGCCGATCGGGCGCTGGTAAGCCGCGTGTGCGCCCTGACGGCGCGCCATTTCGATGAGTTCATTCTCGACGACCTGTTCTTCTTCAATACCAAGAGCGAGTCCGACATCGCGGCCAAGGGCAAGCAGACGTGGGACCAGTTCCGGCTCCAGACGATGGATGAGGTGTCGCGCGACCTGATTCTGAAGCCGGCGAAGGAGGCCAATCCCAAGGTGCATGTGATCATCAAATTCCCCAACTTCTATCCGTCATTCCAGGGGATGGGGTTCGATCTCGAGCACCAACCGCAGATTTTCCCCGAGATCTGGACGGGGGATGAGACGCGCGATCCCATCGTCACGGACCAGCAATTGCAGCAGTACGAGAGCTACGAAATCTTCCGGTATTTCGAGAACATTGCGCCGGGACGCAATGGCGGCGGATGGGTGGATCCGATCTCCATGGGGTCGATCGATCGTTATGCCGAGCAGCTTTGGGACACGATTCTCGCCAAGGCGCCCGCCATTAACCTGTTTGAGTACACTGACCTGTTGCGGTCGGCGGAAGCGGGGGAGCGCACGGCCTGGCAGATGCGGCCCACGACTTTCAATTATTTCCAAATGCTGAGTGAATGCTGCGGTTTTCCGGGCACTCCGGGAGCGAAAGACGCTCTGCTGGCGGATGCGGCGGCTTACGCCCTGCGCCGGGTGGACCAGGTGGCGGGCGAACTGGGCGCGCCGGTGGGCCTGAGCTGCTATCGGCCCTATCATTCCAGCGGCGAGGATTTTCTGGAAACCGCGCTGGGCATGATGGGAATCCCCATTGAGATGTACCCCGCGTGGCCGCAGGCGAAAAGCGTGCTGCTGACCGAGGCGGCGAAGTACGATGCGGATATCGTGGCGAAGATCGAGCAACACCTGCGCGGCGGAGACAACGTGATCATCACCAGCGGCCTGCTGCGCGCTCTCCAGGATCGCGGCATGGATCAGATTACGGACATGCGCGTTACCGGGCAGGTTCTGGCCGCCACCTCCTACGTCGAGGGACGCGGCTTCGGGAGCGGCACCGAGCTGGGCTCCTCGAGTCCCATTCTCTTTCCCGAGATTCACTTCTACACCAACGAGGATTGGGCGGTGGTGCGCGGCTTGGCCGCCGGTCGGGGCGTGCCGCTGCTGCTGATGGATCATTACGGGAAAGGGGAACTGTACGTCTTGACGGTGCCGGAAAGCATGAACGATTTCTACCGCCTGCCCAGCGGGGTGCTCGACGCCCTGCGGAGATATCTGGGGCTGGAATTGCCCGTGCAGTTCGAAGCTCCGGCGCAAGTGAGTCTCTTTGAATACAACAACGGCGCCTTCGTGGTGGAGTCTTTCCTCGATCATCCGGTGGCAGTGAGGATCACGGGCGGCTCGGCGCGCCTGGAGAATTTGATGACGGGGGCGACGCTCGCGGGTGAGCCGCTGGCCGGAGGGAGATGGGGGTGGTTCGGCCCGCGCGGCCCGGGAAGCACGCCGGAGGCTCATCTGGTCAGCTATGAATTGCAGATCGAGCCGCATAGCCTGGCGGCCTTCCGGCCGCGGCCATGAACCGCCGCACAGGGACGCCAACGCAGAGCGTAAGAAGTTGACAGGAGTGAAGGCTGATGGATCCGCAGGAATCTGCGTTGTGGCAGATGAGGGGGAAGGACTTCGATGCCTCTAATCGCGTCGGCCAAAAGCCGCAGGTCGAGACGAGAGAGATAGGCAAGGTTTCCCAGGCGTTATCCGTTGCGCCCTTTAGCATAAACGTATATCGATTTCCCGTGGTTCAAACCCCAGACTAAGAAGCTGGCAAACTGCAAATTGGCACTGTCCTAAATGTGTGTTGGTAATTTAGCTGTAATCATCTAATATCGAAATCGATCACGTCATAGGCCGCGCACATTCCATCGAAAAATGTCCCCCCGGTCTTGGAAATGACAAGCGGTCCCATGGAGTTAGGGTAATTTAAGATACCAAGGAATCGGACTGTAGTTGGATTAAGAAAACGAACGTCTAGAACCTTTTTGTCCTCTTGGTCATAAACAATCAGCGTGCTCTTATCCGGTCGTTCTTTCCGAAAATAGTTATTGGGGTTACTTGAAAACTCATTATCTCTTATCTCAGCAACAATCCTTCCATCTCTACCAAAAATCCTTACACCTAAGCAGATCTGGTCTTTAAGAGCTACGGTTTCTAAACCTGCTTCTGAGCACAAAGCGAAATCGGTGGCAGCCCCCACATCGGCACAATTGGAGTCCAAATACTCTCACTGCCCAGTGTAGAGGGAGAGGAGACCTAACTTTATCGAATGTTCGCGCCCCACATATCCAGCATGGACGGGCAGCATCATACAGGTTTTTAGAGTAGGCCCGATCGTACTTCAGACCTTCCCTTGATCCTGGGCTCATCAGACCCCTCATGCCTCTCTCTCGATCCCAAAAATGGTCTCGTAATTCCAGTTCCCCGGCCTGAGTTGAGAAGTTTCGACAACGAAACTTGTGGAGTCGCCGGGCCAGTGAGAAGCATAGGTTCAGAGTGCGTAACAAGCCATTGCACGGAAGTAACAGTACCCCTCAAAAAAAGCCAACACACATTTAGGACACTACCTGCAAATTGGGTCGCTTGCTCTTGCCACCGTTCTCGAATATGCTATGCAACCGGAACGGGACTAGCCCGCAACTGCGTGCGAAGCCTTTCCCGGGAGCCACCGGAGGAGCTGTGACTATGAAAACATCGATCCGAATTGTAGTGTTCTTGGCAGCCGTGCGCCTGGTGGTTGCGCAACACGGTGGTGGCCCTCCCGCCGGCGTGGGGGGGGCGATAAGCCCCATCTCGCGCAGCCAGTCCGACTTCATCCAGCGGACCTACACGGTTAACGGCAAGGTGCAGAACATCCGGCGCGATCCCATCCGCGGCGCCAAAGTGGTGATTAGAGCGACCAAGATGGCGGCCGTCATCCGGGAACTTCACACCGACGATCGGGGAGAGTTCAGCACCGAAATGAAAATTAGCCAAGAAAGCGATATAGGCTTTGGAGTGGAAGCGAAGGCGGACAAGCGCGGCTATATGCCCGCTCACGAAATCGTGGACTTCGGCACGTCCGGCAAGACGTGGAAGCTGACCATCACTTTGCGCGATCTGCGCGAGGATGCGAATTTGCTTTTCCAGGAGGACCTGATCGCCGACTTGGCCCCACGACTTAAGCAGCTATCCTCCGCTGACGGCTTGTCAGGGAAGTCGGCCAAGGACTATGCGCATGGCGTGAACGAGTTTTTGATCGAGGACAATCCGGTTGGCGCGGTTGCCAATTTTGCCAGGGTGGCAGGCCGCGATCCTTCCTGCGCGGAGTGCCGAACCATGTGGGGCTTGGCGCAGCTCGCCATGAACGATTGGGACGGCGCGGAACGCAATTTCGGTGAAGCCATCACGACAATGCACGGCGACCACGCCAAAGCGCGTCCGGAATCCGACATCGCGTATGGCGTGATGGAGACCTGGCTTCACGATCCGAAGAGGGCGGCGGACTTTCTGCTCGAGGCGCTCAAATCTGCCCCGCAAGACCCGCTGGCCCTTCAGGAACTCGGCCGCACGCAATTGGAGCTGGAGAACTGGGAGTACGCCAGCGACCAGCTTCAGAAGGCTATCGCTGCCGGCGCCGGCCGGGATGCGCACCTGATGCGCGCGGAGGCCTTGCTCCATCTCGACAGTTACAGGGAGGCTGACCGCGAATTGACGACGTACCTCGCCGGCCGGGATGTGAAAAAAATGGCTCCGCAGATTCGCCAGCTATGGCTGGACATCCAGACCCGGGAGAGAGAGGACCTTGCCTCGACTGGGGGCATCTTTAGCATGGACCTGCCCACCGACAAATTGATTCAAACCATTCCCGGGCTTAAAGGGCTGGAGCCCGCGGCCGACCAGAGCCTGTTAGCGTCTATCCTGGACGAAACCGGCAAGAGGGTAGCAGCTTCTTTCCACGATTTTCCCAGCACCGTATCCGTGGAGGAGGTTCACCAGGAAAAACTGCAACGTCACGGCAAGATTGCAGGGAGCCAAGACCAGGAGTTCAACTATCTTTGGCTGATGGAGCCGGATCCCACCGGACCGGGCATCACCGAGTACCGAGCAGACAAGAACGGGGGCAAGGCAACGCTGAAAGGTCTGGATGACGGGTATATGCTGACTTCCGGATTCACCTCTGCGGCGCTTTACTTTCATCCCTTCTACCGCGGCGACGCCCAATTTCGTTATCTGGGGCGTCAGAAATCCGAGGGAAGAGAGTATTACGTCGTGGCCTTCGCGCAATATCCGGACAAGGCGCGTATCGCCGGAGGTTTCCGCGTAAACGGCGTCCCCAAGCCGACGTACTTCCAAGGCTTGGCCTGGATCGATGCCGGGACCTACGAAATCGTTCGCCTGCGCCAGGATCTCTTGAAGCCACTGCCCGAAATACGCCTGGAGCGCCAGACCACTGAAATCGACTTTGGCGCGGTGCGATTCAAGAAGTTCACGGAGGAATTCTGGCTTCCGCAGCGAGTGTTCGTGGCCGTCGATTGGAGTCGCAAGCGCCTGCGCAATGAACATCGCTACTCGAACTTCGAGTTGTTCAACGTGAGCGCCACGGAGAACGAGAATCAGCGCCGCACTCCCGCGGCGCCTGCGCCTAAAGTCGAAGACGGCCCCGGCACCCCCTAACTAATTGTCGGTTGATCATCCTCGATCGCCGATTGGGAGGAAGCAAAAACCGAAGCTCCGGAAAGCCAAGTGCACAGCGCATCAGAGTTCCGACGAATGATCTCCAGATGCTTGCTCGCCGTGGCGGCAGCAACCTTGCTTCTGGTCGCGCCGTCAGGCGGCCCGTCAGCCGACGGGCAGGCCGCGGCCAAGGCCGAATCGTCCGCGGCGGTCAAGCCGCTTCCGTTCCTCAGCCCGATCTTCGGCGACAACATGGTCTTGCAGCGCGGCAAGGCCAACACCCTCTGGGGATGGTCCGAACCCGGCGGGACGATCCGCGTCCAGGTTGGAGACAACACGGCCTCCGCGATTGCCGGGGCCGACCGCCGCTGGGAGGTGAGGATTCAGCCTCCTCCCGCCGGCGGCCCCTACACGCTCCGGATCTCCGGCCGCGAGACCCTCGAACTGCACAATGTCGTCGTGGGCGACGTCTGGCTGTGCGGCGGCCAGTCGAACATGGGGCTGCCGCTACGGTTCGCACGCAATGGCGCCGACGAAGTGAAGGCGGCGAATCATCCTGAGATCCGCTTCTTTGACGTTGCCGGCCACGCGGCCTACCACCACACGGACCTCGTGGAAGGAAACTGGAAGGCCGTCACACCCGAAACCGCCGGGGGGCTTTCGGCGGTCGGTTACTACTTCGCTCGCAAGGTCCACGAGGAGACACACGTTCCCATCGGCCTGGTTGTCGATGCGATGGGCGGAACACCCGCCGAAGCCTGGACCAGCGTTGCGGCTCTTCGCGCGATCAAGGACTTCGACATTCCCTTAGCCGAGCTTGATCGGCTCGCCGCGGCGGGGGCGCCTGAGTATGGCAACTACGTCATGCACTGGTACGACCAGTACGACTTGGGGGTCAAAGGCAACTGGGCCGCGCCCACGTTCGACGACTCGAGTTGGAAGACTGTCAGCGTCCCGGGAGGATTCGCCGAGCTCGGTGTGCCGGACACTCCGGCCGTTGCCTGGTTCCGGAAGGTGATTATTCTGCCGGATCCCGTCCCGGCCGGGAGGGCCTTGCTTTTCCTCGGTTCTGTGGAGCGGATGGACACGGCCTGGATCAATGGCGTTCAGGTCGGCGCCAGCGCCTGGGTCGAGAACCCTCGCGTCTATTTCATCGGCGGCGGCGTGCTCAGGCCCGGACGCAACGTTGTGGCGATTCGCGTGCTCAAGACGAAACCCGATGGAGGTTTCCTGGGTAAGCCGGAAGAACTGCGCCTGCTGCTCGGCGGCAAGACCGCCCTTCCGCTGGCAGGCCAGTGGAAGGGGCAGTTGAGCGTGGATGCGCGGCCGCCGCAACCATTGCCCATCGCGTATGAGAACTGGCCTGTCATGCCAACCGTCCTCTATGAAGGCATGCTCGAGCCCATTGCGCCGCTCTCCATCGCCGGGGTTTTGTGGTACCAGGGCGAGCAGAACTCCGAACGCGGATACCACTACCGCAAGCTGCTGCCCGCGATGACCGCGGATTGGCGCAGGCTCTTTGCCCAGGGCAATGTTCCCTTCTACATCGTTAGCCTGCCCGCTTTCAAGCATCGCAGCGCCACGCCGATCGATGACGCCTGGGCGGAAACCCGCGAATCGCAGGCGCTCACCGCCGCCTCGGTCCCCAACTCGTGCCTCGCCGTGACTGCTGATACTGGCGACCCGGACAACATTCATCCCCAGGACAAGCTCCCGGTCGGTGAACGCCTCGCGCGGTGCGCACTGGCGAATTACTACGGCCTGCCTGTGGTCTATTCCGGTCCCACCCTCGCTTCCGTCGAACGGCTTCCCAGGGCGATACGCCTTCACTTCGCCCACACCGACGGCGGCCTGATCGTGAAGGGCCCAAAGCTCGAAGAGTTCTCCATCGCCGGCGAAGACCGGAAATGGGTCTGGGCCGAGGCCCACATCGAGGGCGACACGATCGTCGTCTTATCCCCTGCGGTGCCCAATCCCCGGGAAGTCCGCTACGCCTGGCAGGCCAATCCGGCTGCCAATCTCTTCAATGGAGCGGGCCTGCCTGCCGCGCCGTTCCGCACCGACCACTGGCCCGGCATCACCGAGAGCCAGCGGCCCTACTGACGGCTTGAACCTGGCAGGCCTATGCACCAAATCGTGCTCCGCCAGGTGCGCGGCTTGTGGTCCTAAGAGCTGCCAGGAACCTTCGCCAGCCTTGGGCGGGCAGCTAGCGGCCTCACGGCTGACGCATAAGAAAAATGAAAACGCCAGGCCATCTGGCCTTATAATCTCCAGAGGCAGAGGTCCGGAAGCCCCAAGGTGGAGGCGCCTCATCCGGGAAAGGAGTCGATGACGCATGAAGACCTGGACGATGTTGTTCCTAGGGTGCGTCGCCGCAACCGTGCTGACGGGCACATCTGCGGCCATCCGCGCCGCCAAGAACGAGGCTATCCTTCGAGTCGAAACGCACCTGGTGGAAGTCAGTGTGGTGGCCCGGGATTCCAAGGGGCAGGCGATCAAAGGCCTGACGAAAGGCGATTTTAAGCTTTATGACAACGGCAAAGAGGTTCCCATCGAGGTCTTTTCGGGGCTTCCCACGACTCCCACGGCTGTCGAGCCTTTGCCGCCCAATGTGTTTTCCAACCGCGTCCAGGGCGCGCTGCCGAGCGTCACGCTGGTTCTCCTGGACGGCCTGAACACCAGCTTTCATGACCAAAGTTGGGCCCGCACGGAAGTGGTCCGGTTTCTTGAAGCGCTCAGGCCTGAGGACCGCGTCGCCATCTTTTCGCTGGGTGAGCACCTCGATGTGCTGCAGAATTTCACCAGCAACCCGCAGCTTCTGCTGGCGGCTCTGAGAAATGCGAAGATTCGCAACCCGAGGGAAGTTGCGGGCTCGGCGCCGCCTCAGACCGATCCTGGCGAAGCGGACCAAGCGTCGATCAACGTGATGGGCTCACCTATTCCCTCATCCGCCGACCCGTCGACCTTGGCGGGTACCTCGTCGAACCCAGCTTTGGGGACCGGCAGCAGCGCGCCCGCCGGCGCAGCGGCGGGCGCTGCCGCGGGAGCGGCGGGCGAGGCCGCCGCCATGGCTCAGATGCAGGCGATAATGAACCAATTTCAGGGTCATGAGAGCTCCTCCTTCGCCGTCGACCGCATGCAGCGCACCCTGGACGCGCTGATTGCCATTGCGAATTATCTAGGTCAGTTTCCCGGGCGAAAGAACTTGATCTGGGTTTCCAGCAGCTTTCCGGTTTCAATTGGCTTTGTGGGGGATCGTCAGCCAGGCGACACGCGGGACCAGATCCACTTTGCGGCGGATTTCGGTCGGGCGTACAAAACGCTAAACTCAGCTCTGAACAAGGCCGACCTGGCCATTTATCCCGTCGATCCGCGCGGGTTGGTGGCGGCGGCGCCGGGGACGACGGACTGGAACGAATTCTATTCCACGGTGGGCACGATGAAGGAACTGGCGAGCGCAACCGGCGGGCAAGCGTTCACCAACACCAATGACCTCGCCCACGTCATGCGAGCCGCCGCAGATGATTCCGAAGCCAGCTACACACTGGGTTTTTACCCTCATGACATCCGCTGGGACAATAAGTATCATTCACTTAAAGTCGAGGTTTCGCGACACGGCGTCCACTTGCGTTACCGCCAAGGATATTTCGCCACCCAGGAAACTTCGAAAACTCCAAAGACCGGAGACCAGGTCGACACCCAGTTCAATCAAGCCATTTACGGCCCGCTGGACTCGACGGGCCTGGGGCTGAGGGTCACGCTCGAAAAAGTCACTCATAAGACCGACACCCGCCGGAATATGGCGACCAACAAGGTCGTCCCATTTCATAAGGACCGCGCTCTGCTGGGCATCAACGTGGACATGCACGACATCACGCTTCCGGGTGGGAGCGAGGGCGGGAGCGTGCGACTGGCATTGGTTCTTGCCCAGACTGGACCTGACGGCAAGGTTCTGGATGCTTCCCGATACGACGTGAAAATGCGCGTCGTGGCCGGCGGAACGCAGCGCCTTCAGGGAAAAGGGTTGCAGATGGAGAAATGGGTGGACCTCGTCCCGGGAGCGACGTCGCTGGAACTGGTGGTGCGCGATCCAGCCTCCGGCAATCTCGGTTCAGTGAAAATCCCTGTGGGCGGCGTGTAAGCAAGCAGGGCTGACTACCCATCGTCTGACGCGTCCGCGTCTTTTCCGTGCCGGGCCGCGGCAACCGGAGTGGGGAGGGTTCGCGCCAGGATGGAGATAACGGAAAGCTCGGCCTGCCGCGCTAGCCTGTGTCGGCTCACTCCTTCTCGGTTTGGGCGGCGTTCTCCATGGACTTGGTTAGGACTCCCTGGGCTTCCATTTTCTGAATCGTTGCTCGGATCTTCCCGGCGAATTGCCCGTGTGGGTCGATTCGCAGGTAATCCAGCATCTTCGCGTAAGCTTTGTCATACGTCTTCCGGGCCAGATAGGCGTCCGCCGCTCTCGCAAAGTAGTACGAGGGGGGTGCAGGGTTAAAACTGAGGACCTGCTCGAACTCTTCTGCTGACTTGGCGTACTCACCCAGACCGAAGTCTGCGACCCCGAGCTGGTAGTACAATTCCCACGAGCTCGGGGCAAAGCGGATGGCCTCGCGCAGGGTCTTCTGGCTCTCCCCGAACCTCTTCTGCATATTCAGAAGCTGGCCCAGCACCAAGCGTGCCTGGTTATACCCCGAGTCACATTGGACTGACTTGCGCAGCGCCGATTCAGCCAGGGTGAAATCCCCCGATGGGATCAACACGATGGCCAACTCGGTTTGCGCCCGGGCATAACACGGATATATGGCAATCGCTTTTTCAAAGTGAGTGCGAGCGTCCGAATACTTCTCTTTCAAAAGCGCCTGAACCCCTTTAACCAGTTCGTCGCGAGCTTTCTGCGGCGCCTTCTGGTCAGTTAAAACGGCGGGAGCAGCCTCCTCGCTTCCGCCTTGAGCCACCGGTTTAAGGACGACATTGATGACGGTACGATATTGGACGAATATCACCTCGTCCAGGCGTTGCTGAAACGTATGAAATCCCTGCGCCGAGACCCGCAGGAGAACGGCGTTGCCGGGCACGGAATCAAACTCGAACTGCCCGTCGGAATCGGCCTGTTTGGTTGCCATCGGCACGTGATCCACGGTTTCCAAAGTCACGATTACGCCGGTGCGTATGGCATGGCCGTCGGAACTGCGGACCTGACCGGCAAGGACAACGGTCGTCCTTACCGCAGTTGCTGAAGATAGAGGCGGATTGGGGGTGCCGGTCTGCCCGGCAAAGTCAAGCGTCGCCTGGCAGCAAATCTGTCGAACCGAAAGTGCAGCGAGGTTTAAGGCAAGGCAGAATACGACTCTCCCGACAGGGACCCCTCGGATGCCTTCCGTGGAACGGGGTGCGGCTGGCATGGGTGTCTCCCAAGAACCCTCGATGACTCAACCTTAGCGCCGCGCTTCAAGCCTGTCAAGCGCGTATGAGACAGCGCGGACCGCCGCCTTTGCGGTCCGCGTCTGTCCCGAATCGTGATCTGCTGATGACGTTATTAGGCTACTAGTCTTATCCAACGTTGCGAAGAACCGCAGGCCGCGAAAGCGGCGGTCTGCGCTACCGGCCGTCGGTAGGGTCTCCAAAGGATCTGCGCGGATCGATGCTGCGGGTTGCTGGGCCGGTCAGCAAGTCCGGGAATGGGCCGGGCAGGCGGGTGCCCGCGGCGGGCTTTCCATAGAAATCCGTGTCGATGGACTTCCATGCCTTGACCGGCTTGATCTCGCCCTGAACCGTCAGCGACAGCGCGAGCTTGTCGGGGTCGAGCGAAGCTGTAATCCGGCCTTCGGCGCCGTTCTTGTCCCAGCCGTGCTGCTCGCGCCAGGACCTCAGGTTGTCCCACTCCGGCGGCTCCGGAGTCTTGACGCGCAGGTAGGGGCCAAAGCCGAAGCCGAACGGCCCCTGCGGCCCCGCGTAGACATTGCCGTCGGCATCGTTGCGGGCGTTGGTAAACTCAATCGCCGAGCGGCCCATGCGCGCGAAGATATTGCCGTACACCATCAGGCCGTGCACGTCGATGGTATGGCCGAAGATGGGCCGCGGACCGTTGATCCCCGAGACCGTGTCCACGCCCACCTCGTCGCAATCAAGGAATAGATTGTAGGCGATGATGACGTTGTTCGTGTCGCGGATCAGGATGCCGCCCGTAAGCTGCGAGAAAATGTTGTTGTCGATCTCATTCAGCTCCTCGCTGCCTTCGATGTGAACGGCGTGCGGGTTCACGTTGCCGGGAATGTCGGCAAACAGGTTGCCGGTAATGCGCACGTTGGCGTTGCCGATGTCGAGCCAGATGCCGTTGGCGTGGCGAATGTGGCGCAGCACGTTGTTGCGGAACAGAAGATTGCGGGCGGTATGCATCTTCGTGCCGCCGGACTCCGACATCATCGCCGCGTCCTGCCAGCCGATCCACTCGAAAAGGTTCCGCTCGACCAGCGTATCCCGCGGACCTCCCGTGCCGCCCAGTCCCTCGATGCCGCAATAGCGGAAGGTGTTGCCGCGGATGACATCGAAGCCGACCGGCTGTGGGGGACGGCTCGCCTGCCAGTCCTCGTTGCCGATGTCTAGGCCCACGCTGTTGGCCCACTCGAAAGTGTTGTCTTCGAAGATGAAGTGATTGCCGCGGTTGGTGGAGACCATGCCGCGCTGCGGCACCGGAAAGCCGTTGCCCGCGTGCTGAAAGGTGATCCCCTTCACGCGAATGTAGGACTGGTAGCGCTCGAGGGGCGAAAAAACCTGCTCCTCGGTGGTGATCTCAAGGGTGTGCCGCGAAGGGTCCTCGTCGTTGGCCAGGCGGATGTGCAGCGTCATCCCGTTGGTTTCAATCCAGACCTTGCCTGCATAGGGCGAGAACTCCTGGAAGAGCGGCGACCAGTGAACGGTGCTGAAGAAGTTCATTGACTGCTTCGAGGGGCCGGCAAGCTCGGTCGAGAGCTCGACCGGCTCGAGCGGATGGCCGTCCACGAACACCATGCCTCGCCGCCGGAAGTACGTCGCCATGTTGTCCTCGGCATAACGCAGCCAGTAGCGGTTGCCGATCACGTTGTCCACTTCGAAGGGGTTGTACCCGTCGTGAAAGAGCGCCGGCGAGAGCGGCAGTTCCCAGGCCTGTACCGGCTTGTGGGTCACCGGATCGAAGCCGAAGTTCCAGCCCTGGCTGGGACGCCAGCCGGTCACAACGGCCGAACCCTTCACCACAACCTTGGCGCCGGGCGCGGCCTCGTAGCTGATCATCGCGTCGGGGCCGGCGCCGCCGCGCGCCGGACGGACGAACTCGCGGTAGACGCCTTCAGCGATGACCACGCGCTCGCCCGGCTTGAGAATCTGCGCCGCACCGCCGATGGTGCGGAAGGGCCGCTGCTCGGTGCCGGGGCCATTGTCGTCGGCATTCGCCGCCTGGCCGTTGACGAAGTACGTGTGCGTAAAATGGAGCGGCTTCTCCCAGGAGGGGAACTCGGCGCCGCTGGGCAGCGTCGAGCTAGAAGCGGAGGCTTGAGATACGGCGAGAAAAATAAAGAGCGCGCAGGACAAATAGCGATTCATGACCGATGGATCCTTCTCAGTACGAAAACTGGTCTTTATAGGCCATTTCTTTAGGATCGAAGTCGATGTACATGATCTGGTGGATCTGAGGCTGGTAAGAGAGTTGGAAGCGCATTTTACCAGCTCCGGGCTGGAGGATGGGCTCGCCCTTGAATATTCGCGGGAAGACGAATTCGGCCCCCAGCCCGCCCTGGTTGGGAAAGTACTTGAGCAACTCCAACTGGCCCGCGATGGGGCTGAAGAGATACGCGTTCTGCTTTAATGTGTCGTTGGTTTGAGTATTGAACCACTTGTCCATGTTCCGCTGAGACATGGGATCGTTGGTTTGATAAGATAGCGCGATGACGACCTGCTGGCTGAAGTCGGCGTGCAGAAACCTGTCCAGTGATTGGTCGAAGGCTTGTTGCCGGGCGGCAGGCAGCGCGTCGTAGTGGTTCATGATCTGTAGCATCCGCACGTAAGCATCACGGATGGGCTGGGCGGAAAAAAGCCTGGCCGTGAAAATGAATTCCGGGACATCCACGCCTGGGGTGGCGCCACCGGTTCGGGCGCCCCCACCGGCTCTACCTTGTGGAGCAGAGGGCGCGTTGGCGCCTGCTCCACCAGTTCCGATATTGCCCGTCGTGTTACCACCGCCCGTTCCAGCGTCCACCGCCGTGCCGTGCTGGCCAAGGTGAGCGGCCCCTGTGCGGCTGATACTCGCCGCCTGGCCCCGGAACGATTTTGCCTGAGCCCAAGCGGATTTGTTGAACAACTCCGCCACTTCCTTTTGATCCCATTGGGTATAGGGCTTGTCCATCCAGTTCTCATTTTTCTCGCTCGCGTTGAGCATCCCTATGCTCAAGATTATCGCCGTGCGGGCAATGAGGAAACCACGACTGCGCATGCTTACCTCCCCCATCCATAATCTGGCGCGCTGGAGCAAGCCGCGAAATGGCTGCGTGCCGAGCAAGCATATTTCGTTCCGTAAGCGTATTCAAGGGATTTTGCACGGCCCCAATCCGTCGATAACTAACCTGCTGTGGGGAGACGACTTACCGTCCGCGCATTTCTGCTGGCCCCGGCGGGGGTAGGGCAAGCCCTACCCCTATCCCTACACCGCCCGGGTCAGGCGGGTGCGACGCGGAGGCACAAGGCCATGGGCCCTACCCTCCTTGACCTCCCTTATCGGGGGTGTTAGAAGCCGTCGCGGTTTTTGGTCTCAGAAGTGCAGGATTTTCGTGGGCGCCGGAGGCTCTGAGCGCTAAAGCCCGAACTGCCATTGCATTCGGGAGCGACGAGTTGTATATTGCGGGCCGGGCCAGTGTCGTGAATGAGAGTACTCCCGCACTTGGTGGAGTGAGGAGCAGAATATCGATGAAATATCTGGTCCTACTGGGCGCGGTCATGGTTGCGTTAGCGGGCGAGTGCGTGGCAGCTCAGCCGAAGCGCGCACAAGGTGCTTCAGCGGCGCGCCCGGCCTCGTTAACCATCGATTATCCCTTGGAGGGTTCGATTTTCCCTCCCGAAATAACTCCGCCCACTTTTATCTGGCACGACTCCGCGGAAAGCGCTACCTATTGGCGAATCGGCATTGCCTTCGCCGATGGCTCGGCTCTAATTAAGGCCGAATCTGCGGGTGAGCGCTTGACCATCGGCACGATTGATCCGCGCTGTGCTTCCTCCACGAATGAACTGCCTAAACTCCCGCCGGAGCAGGCCTCGGCGCACACTTGGATACCCGAAGTGAAAGTTTGGGAAAAGATCAAGAAACATTCCGCGGCGGGCGCCGCAGTGGTGACCATCAGCGGATTCAGCGGGCCGAAGGACCGGCGCACGGTCTCGAGCGGGCGCGTCACCATCGTCACTTCCCGCGACCCGACCGGCGCACCCATTTTTTATCGCGATGTGCCTTTGATGCCTACCCAGACTGAAAAGGGAATCATCATGCCCTTGGCCCTGGACGCGCTCCATCTGATCCAATGGCGGCTGCGCGACATCTCAAAAACCGAAAGCCGTGTAGTACTCACGGACGTGCCTACCTGCATCAACTGCCATTCGTTCTCTCGGGATGGCAAGACCCTGGGGATGGATCTCGACGGACCTCTCAACGATAAAGGGTTGTACGCAATTGTTCCCATCAAACCGCAAATGACGGTCCGCAACGAGGATGTGATCTCGTGGAGTTCCATCCGGGACACAACGGCATCGACCTCCCGAATCGGTTTCATGTCTCAGGTCTCGCCGGACGGCAAGTACATCCTGACCAATTACCGGGGCCAGACGAAGAACCTTGGCAACGGCTACTTCACGGTGAACTACAAAGACTACCGCTTCGCCCAGGTGTTCTACCCGACGCGCAGCATCGTGGCCTGGTACGACCGGGCGACGGGGGTAAAGCAGCCTTTGCCCGGGGCGGACGATCCGGCCTATGTGCAAACGAACGCCGTCTGGAGCCCCGACGGCAAATACGTGGTCTTTGCCCGGGCAGTTGCCATGGATCCCTATACGCCCGGCATGAAAATGCCCGAATACGCCAACGACCCCAACGAACCCCAAATCCAATACAATCTCTATTGGGTTCCCTTCAATGACGGCAAAGGCGGCCGTGCGCAGCCGGTCGCGGGCGCTTCCCACAACGGCATGAGCAATAGTTTTCCCAAGGTTTCACCCGATGGCCGCTGGATCGTCTGGGTGAAGTGCCGCAATGGGCAGTTGATGCGTCCCGACAGCCAGCTTTACATGGTCCCCGCGCCGTCAGGCGGAGTAGCGCGGCGCATGAACTGCAATACTTCCCTCATGAACTCCTGGCACAGCTTTTCACCCAATGGCCGCTGGTTGGTATTCTCCTCGAAGAGCCGTTCGCCCTACACGCAAATGTATCTGACCCATATCGACGAGCAGGGCAACGACAGTCCCGCGATTCTGATCGACAACGCGACCGCGGCGAATCGCGCCGTGAATATTCCGGAGTTTGTGAACATCCCTCAAGACCAACCCATGGCCATCAGCACGCCTGCCATCGACATGTACAAGGAAATCGACCGCGTGGCGCAACTTGAAAGTCAGGGCCAGCTTGATGCGGCCGTCACGGGGTGGAATAGCCTCCTCGCCAACCATCCTGATGAGGCCCGCATTCATTATAACCTGGGTACCGCCCTTACGCAGGCGGGCCGGCCGGCGGAAGCAGTCCCCGAGTTTGAGAAAGCTCTGGAGCTGAAGTACCCCAGTTTCAGCACCGTCTATCTCAGTCTCGGCCGCGCCCTGCTGCTGACAGAGCAAACGGATCGGGCGATTGCCGCGTTCGAAAAGGGTTTGGAGTATGACTTGGATTCCGCGGACCTGCACTCCCATCTCGGCCTTGCCCTAGCCAACAAAAACCTTATTGACGAGGCGAAGAGTGAGTTTGACAGGTCTTTGCAAATCAACCCCAACAATGCCAACGCTCACTTCGCCTTGGGGATTGCTTTCAGGGGTTGGGGCGATGGTGAGGGCGCGATCAAAGAGTTTCGAGAAACGCTGCGCTTGGATCCCAAGAACGAATTGGCGCACGTCAACCTCGCGACGGCGCTACGGCAAAAAGGCGACTTGGACGGAGCGATCGGAGAATATCGCGCCGCAGTGCTTCTGAGCCCGAGCGATGAAATTGCACATGTAAATCTCGGCTTGGCGCTCGGGACCAAAGGCGATTGGGACGGCGCCATCTCCGAAGAACGGGAAGCCCTGCGCTTGGCGCCCAAGGACGGGGCCGTCTGTGTATACCTCGGCGCTCTGCTCGGACAAAGAGGTGATCAGAACGGAGCTATTGCGGAGTTGCGCGAGGCGCTGCAATTGAACCCCAGCAACACCTTGGCGCATTACGACCTCGGCGTGGCGCTCGAGAAGCAAGGGGACCGCCAAGCCGCCTTGCAGGAATATCGCGCTGCTTACCAACTCGATCCCAACACCCCTCCGTATCGGCAAGCTTACGAGCGCCTGTCGCACCTGGAAAAGTAACAGGATTCGGATTTCAGGCCGAATTGCTCGTGCTTGCTGCGCAAGCGGGAATCCAGCGTAGATTGAGGTTTAGCAGTCTGCGGAAAAACCCTGGAAGGCTGTCATTCTGAGCGAAGCCCTGGACCGTACGGTCTAAGGCGAAGCGAAGAATCCCCGCAGTTGTTGGTTCAAGGAACTGTGGAGATCCTTCGCCGCCTGCGGCTGCTCAGGACGACAGTCCGAAGGGTTTTTCCGCGGCCCGTTAATACGAAAGCTGGTCCTTATAGGTCATTTGCTTGGGATCGAAGTCAATATACATTGTCTGGCCGATCTGAGGCTGCCAAGAGAGTTGGAAGCGCATTTTACCAGCTCCGGGCTGGAGGATGGGCTCGCCCTTGAAGTTTCGCGGGAAGATGAACTGGGCCCCGAGTCCGCCGTTCTGCGACGGGGGAAAGTACTGGACCAATTGCAACTGGCCCGCGGTGGGACTGAAGAGATACGCGTTCTGGTTCAATGTGGCGGTGGTTTGGGTATTGAACCACTGGTCCATGTCCCGCTTAGAATTGGAATCGTTGGTTTGATAAGCCAGCATGATCACAACTTTCTGGCTGACGTCGAAGTGTAGGATGCTGCCCATTTTTTGGTCGAAGGCCTGTTGCTTGTCGGGAGGCAATCCTTCATAGTGATTCATGATCTGTAGCATTCGGACGTAAGCCTCACGGATGAGCTGGGAGGAAAAAAGCCTGGCCGTGAAATTGAATTCCGGCACATCCACGCCCTTCGTGCCTCCGCCAGTTCCGGTGACAGCGCCATTGGTGGCCGCGCCTGCTCCCATGTCCGTTGCGGTGCCGTGCATGCCCGACGCCTGCCCCCGGAACGACTTTGCCACGGCCCAGGCGGATTTGTTGAACAACTCCGCGACCTGCTTTTGGTCCCATTTGGTAAAGGGTTCGTCCATCCAGTTCTCATTTTTCTTGCCCGCGTAGAGCATCCCTATGCTTATGATCATTGCCGTGCCGGCAATGAGGAAACGATGATTTCGCATGCTTACCTCCCTTATTCATCATCCGGCGCGCTGGCGCACGCCGCAAAATTGCTACGGGCCGAGCATAGTTCTTTCCGTAAGCGCATTCAAGGGGTTTTGCGTGAGAAACGGTCGCTAAAGATGTGACGCAGAATGACCACCTTTTTACGCAAATTGTCTCTTGACGCATGGACGCCGCTCCCGTAGGATGGCGCGGTAATTGATTTTAAGTAGTTCTGTCTTTCTTTTATGTTAGTCTTGCGTCCGCGCTTGGGTCAGCGAAGGAACAATTAATTAATAATCACGAACGTGGGGAATTCAAAGTTGTTCGTGCGTAACATTGCAGGGAGACGTATGCGAGATTCTCTCTGGGCGGGCGGGGTTTGGGGTTCAAAACTTCCCGCTTTTTCTGGGCCGCTTAAAGTGGATCGGCGAGCGGCTCACATCTCGAATCTTAATTTTTGAAAACAAGAGAAAGGTGGCGAACGATGAAAAGCTTATGGCGCGGAAAACTCGTAGGTGTCTGGCTTGCTCGCCGCACGCTCGCGAGAACGGCGATCCGAGTTTCCGGGTTGCTTGCGCTGCTGGGCCTGGCTTTGATTCTCGGCTTGCCCATGGCTTTCGCTCAGCAAAGCGCTGGCAGCGTCTTAGGAACGGTCCGCGACGCCTCTGGCGCGGTCATTCCGGGGGCATCTGTGGTACTGCGCAATGAGGCCTCCGGCGCGGAACTGAAGGCCACTTCGGATGCGAGCGGCTTATATAATTTCAACTATATTCCCGTTGCAACCTACAAGCTGACGGTTTCAACGAAAGGCTTCAAGGAGTACGTGCTGACGGGCATTCACGTGGCCCCCAGCGCGGTGCTTCAAGAAGACGCAGCCCTCGAGGTGGGCACCCAGGTGGAGGTCGTCGAAGTGAAAGGTAGCGCCGTAAATTTGATTCCCAAATCGACGGGCGGGCAGATGTCCACTATCGGCGAGGCACAGATTCAGAATGAGTCCACCATCGGTCGCGACTCGCTGGAGTTGCTCACGCTTTTGCCCGGCGTGGTGGGCGGCACGGGGACCCCGGGCAGCATTACCGGCGGGTTCAATGGCGCGAGCGGATCGGGTTTCCAGACCGTCGGCGGAGTCAACACCGAGGGCATCAATGGTTTCAACGTCAACGGGCTGCGCAACGATCAGAACATGGTTATGCTCGACAACGCCAACACGATCGACCCCGGTGAAAACGGCGGGTTCATGGTCGAGCCCAACATGGACATGATCCAGGAGTTTACGGTCAAGATGTCGGGCTTTGAAGCCAGCCAGGGCGGCGGCGGCGTCATCGTTGAGGCGGTCACGAAATCCGGAGGCAGCAGGCTGCACGGCGAGGGTTACTGGTATGCCCGTAACGCCTTCTTCAACGCCAATGACTGGTCGAACAACGAGGCGGGTATCTCCAAGCCGGGCAGCAAATTCAATTACCCGGGCTTCAACATTGGCGGGCCGGTCCGCTTTCCGCACTCCGACTTCAACAAGAATAACGACAAGATGTTCTTCTTTTACGGCGTGGAGTGGCAGCGGCAACTCGCGGACCCCGGAACCCAGTTAAGGACGGTACCCGATGCGGCTATGCGCCAAGGCAATTTTGGCGAGCTTCTAAACACCAAGTTCTGCTCGACAGCCGGCGGAGCGGTCACGGGCGGGAATTTTCTGAGCATGCCTTGCATTGTGAAGGATCCCGCTACGGGGAACCAGGCGAACTACGGCGGGCAACTCAATGTGCTCCCCCCCGCCGAGGTCACAGCGGCCGGCCAAGACTTGCTGAATGGCACCTATGTGCTTCCCAACTATGTTGACCCGAATGGGAACTCGAACTTGGCTGCCCATCCCCTATACCCCACGAACCGAATCGAGAACAGCATACGCATTGACTACAACCTGACCCAGAACACCCGCGCCTTCCTGCGCTTGGCGCAAAACTCGGACCATGAGTATTACCCCTACGGGCTTTGGGCATCCGGTTTAGGCGATGGCTGGGGCGGGAACGTTCCGAGGGTCAGCCCGGTAGTGGGGCATGACAGCGGGGAGAACGCCTCGATCAATCTGGTCAGGGTCATCAATCCCACGCTGACCAACGAAGTCCAGTTCAACATGGGCGCTATAAACTACCCCTACAAATACGCGGATCCCAGCAAGATGGCCAGCACCGCCTTACTTCAGGTCCTCCCAGGCGTCAATTGGGCGAAGAGCTCGGGTGGGTCAGACTTTACCCGCAGCGTCGAGGTGCCCGGGGTATGGAACGGCCAGCCGCCTAATTCACAGACTTGGGGCCAAGGCGATCAATACAACGGGATTTATGGCAACAAGACCATATTTGAGCTTACCGACAATCTAACCAAGGTCAAGGGGACGCACACCTTGCAATTCGGTTTTATGATGAACCATACGCGCAACGACCAGAATCAAGCCAATGTGAATGGCAGCATTTGGTCGAATGTGGGTTGGGCGGGCGTCAACACAACCGGAAACGTCTTCGGTGACTTGCTGGACCAAAGCGTTTACCAATTCTCGCAGTCCACAAACGACCCGGATGGCATGTGGCGGTTCTGGAATTACGAGTTCTATGCCCAGGACTCCTGGAAGGCAACGCGGAAGCTGACCGTGAACTACGGCGCGCGTTTTGCCTACTTTCCGCCTTGGTTTGAGGCGCGCGGGGAGGTCAGCAATTTTAACCCCGCCATCTGGACGGCGGCCAACGACACGAACATCAACGACGGCGTTCAGGTCGGGTCCGGATACAAGTTGGTTGAAAACCAACCTTACATTCCCTCGGCCGTCCGCTCGCAGTTCGCTGGCGGACTGCCGCCGAGTGGCGGGTTCCCCGCCCCACCCCTTGTCGTTGAGCCCCGGTTAGGATTCGCCTACGACTTGTTTGGAACCGGAAAGACGGTGCTTCGCGCCGGCGGGGGAGTTTATGAGGAGCGCGACCAAGGCAATACCATCTTCGGCGCCGCAGATAACCCTCCCTTCGAGTTCGGTACCAGCATCTCCGCATCCAGCAGGTACGATCCTACGGCGGCAAATCCTGCTGCGACGGGGTTCGGTTATTATGCAACCCTTGACCCCTTATCCGAGGTCGGAGGTATCAGCGCCACCATGTATGACACTCACGACCACCATGGCGCGGAGAATTACTCGTGGAATTTCACCGTTGACCAGGACATCGGCTGGAAGACTATTCTTGAAGCCGCTTACGTGGGCACTGTCGGGCGGCACCTATACATCGAGAATATATTCACCCCCATACCCTTGGGGGCATTGTGGATTCCGGGAACGGAGAACGATATCCCCAATGCGGGCAATAGCGGTGTCCAGAACTCGCTCCGCTACTACAAGCCTTTCGGAGCCATGGACCTCCTGCACCACGTCTCAACGTCAAACTACAACGGCCTGCAAGCGACGGTGAGGCGGAATGTGACCCACGGCCTCACGCTGCTCAGTTCCTACACTTACTCAAAGACGATGGGGTACTCCGGGGGCTATAACGGGACCGTTGACCCGTTCAATTCAAAGCTGAATTACGGTCTCGTGTCGTATTCCCTGCCGCAGATCTTCAACGTCTCCTACATCTACCAAATGCCGAATGCGGCCGCCAAGTATTTCAGCGGCAGCAAGGTGGCAGGAGGCTTTCTGGATGGCTGGCAGCTCTCCGGCATCACCAACTACCAAAGCGGAGCGCCACAGCCGTACGTTGGTGGTTCCGCGGCCACAGGCACTATCAATTGCTACGAGGGTGGGGTGCAGAATGCTGGGCTCTGCAGTAATTTTAACGCAAACGGCACAGGCTGGTACGGGACACCCGACCGCGCCTTATCTCCACAACTGCTGTTCAACCCGCAAAAGGGCGCTAGCCACAAAGGCGTAGGTTACCAGTGGTTCAATCCGGCGTCTGTCTCGCTCCCGGCAGTCGGCCAGTTGGGCACAACCGAGTTGCCGCAGTTCCTCGGACCGGCGTCGAATAACTGGGACATGACGCTGTTCAAGAGCTTTAAGCTCGACGAACATGGGCGGCGCCTCGAGTTCCGCATCGCGGCCTTCGATATCTTCAACCGCGCGCAACTCGATACTCCGGCCCAGGACGCAGTCGCAAACCCGAATATCAATTGGATGCTACCAGCGGGTGCGACCAGTTTCACTCAAGGCACTGCCTCACCTGTCCTCAACTCCAATCCTAATTGCAGCGGCGGCAACACGGTGGGGTGCATCCTGGACAAACATGGCCACCGGGAGATGGAGCTGGCCCTCAAGTTCTATTTCTGAGGCCGCCATTGCGGGCCTTGTTCGGATGGAACGATAGTCACACGGGGCGGGCGCAAGGCCCGCCCCCTTTTTTTTCATGGCAAGGCGTGGCCGAATCAATACCGAGGGAGTGCCTCTGGCTCCGTGCCCTCTGTGCTAGTACTTCCGAATTTCTTCGCAGCTTGCAAAGACTCTGCTCTGGAATCTTGAATCTGGAATCTTGGATGCGGCCGTTAGGCCGCGCTGTGGTGAATCTTCTTCGGAAAAGCCTTCACCACAGAGCACACAGAGGTCACAGAGAGTGCGCTCCTGTTATCTGCGTATGGTTGAATGCGGCGCTTTGGAGTAGAATGCGGGAATGAAATTTTGCCGGCCAATCTTTACGGCCCTGATTGTTCTCTGGCTGGCGGCCCAAGCGTGGGGCGCACCGGACCCGGAGCCACAAGCCCCGGGCGCACAAGGCCATGAGCCTCCTGCCTGCGTTCTCGGCGATCAAGCGCTGGCCCAGAAACAGCCTGACTTGGCGGTGATCGAATACAATAAGTGCCTGTCCAAGAGTCCGCCGAACTTCAAGATGCTGTCGAACCTCGGCATCGCCTACGCGCAGCAAAAGAAATTCCCCGAGGCAATCCAGGCGTATGGGCAGGCGCTGGCGCTCGACCCGGAGAACGCGAACGTTCTCACCAACCTTGGTCTGGCGTATATGAAGACGGACCGTCCGAAGGAGGCGTCGTCGCAATTTGCGCGCTCCTTAATGGCCAACCCGCACGACGCCAAGACGTTGGAGTTGCTGGCCTATGCTCATTTTGACTTGGGCGATTACGCGCTGGCGGGTTACGAAGCGGGCCTGGTGCATCAGGCGTCGCCGGGCGACCCCACGGCCGCGTATATCCTGGGCGCGTCGTACATGCGGATGGGAATGAACGTTCAGGCCATTCCGCTAATCGACAGTTCGCTCTCGCAGGTGAAATCCGCTGATGCTTACATGATTCTAGGAGAAGCTTTCCTGGGCGTCAAGAATTGGCAGGGGGCGCTGGAAGCGTTCCGGAAGGCGGAGAAAATGAATCCCACGCTGCCGGGCATCTACGCCAATCTGGGCGCGGGGTTGGCGGCCATGGCCGAGTTGGACCAAGCCAAAGCGGCCTTCCTGAAGGAACTCGCCAGGGACCCGGACAACTTCAAAGCCAATTATCTGCTTGGCCAGTTGGATCGCGTCCAGGGAGACAATGCAGACGCCCTAAAGTATCTCGAGAAGGCAAACGCGCTGCAATCCGACAACCCAGGCCCCGCTTATGAGCTTTCCGTCCTGGCCGTGCAAAATCAGGATTATCCGAAGGCCTTAGCGAGTTTGGAAAGCATTTTGCAGAAGTATCCAAGCTTAACGGACGCTCACGTGCTCCTTGCGCAAGTCTACTTTCGCCTGCACAAAACGCAGGAAGCCATGAGGGAAAGAGCCATCGCTGCCGCGCTCCAGGAGGCTGACCACGCCCGTCTCCAGGCCGAAGGCGAAAGTCTCAAGTGGTTGTCCGGCGGCAAGAGCGCGGCTCAAAAGCCCCAGGATAAATGAAGGCGCGGCCGCGTGGCGCGGGCGTCTCGCCCGCGTTCCGGGTTGGCGCTCAAACGGCCCGGAATCAGCGAAGGCGCGGCGGCCGCGGTGACGCACTCATGAAGCTGTGGCCACAGCTCGAAACTAATACTAAAGTCAGTTTGGCAATCACGGCATGCTGGGCCGGGCAGGTGTTAGCGGCGCTTCCCGTCCCCGCTGCAGCCCCGCAGGAATCTTCCGCTTCGAAAAGCAGCCAGGCGGCACAATACGAGGCTGCGGCGAAAGAGTACGAAAATCAGGTGAAGATGCAGCCGCAGTCCGCTAAGGCATGGAGCAACCTGGGTGTGACTCGCGCCCTGGCGGGCGATTGCCATGAAGCTCTCCCGGCACTCGAGCGGGCGAGAACCTTGGACCCGGCGTTGTTCGCGCCTTGGCTCTTTTCCGGATCCTGCGATCTTGCGCTGCACCACGACGCCAAAGCTCTCCGGGAGCTTGAAAATGCCTCCCGGCTGAATCCCCGCGACGCGAACGCCTGGTTTCTGAGGTCCCAGGCCGCAGGCAACTTGAATAAGCTGGATGAATCCCTTGAAGCTGCGGTTCGTGCGCTCGCTCTCGATCCCGGGAATGCCGCCGCCTACTATGTCGCGGGGCAGGATGGGCTTGGCCTGGCCGCCCAAGCCTACGATCGGGTGTTCGCGCACCGCGCGGGCGACGTTTTTTATCGGCATCTGCTCGAGGGCCAGAGAAGCGCCGTGCAACAACAGTGGCCGCCCGCCATCGACCACTACCAGTTGGCTCAAAAAGCAAATCCGGATGATCCCGAAACCGATTTTTCACTGGGGTCGGCTTATCTTGAAATGGGCCGCTATCCTGAAGCGGAGGCGGCGTTCGAGCAGTGCCTTAAAAATGCGCCCGGGCTCGTGTGGGTAAAGCTGCGCCTGGCGCTGGCTTTGGCGGAACAGGCCGAGCGGCGTGAAGCCTTGAAAACCATCCAGAGCACTCCACCGAACAGCCTTGACCTTCCTGCGGAATATCAGGATTATGTTGCCGCGGCCGGACTTCTGGGTTTGCATCACGAGGCGCAAGAAGGCGTAGAACTTGGGAAAAAACGATTTAAGGATCACGAATGGCCTGATTGGTTTAAAGGCGTGGAATCAACTGAAGCGGTGGGGTCAGAAGGCGCAGACCAAAGCATCAAGCTGCAAGACCTGACTGGCGTCGGCCTTTCGATCCGGTTTTTTCTGGCCGCAGATCATCTGGCGGGGAATTATGTGGAGCGGGCGTTTCCGTCCGAGGCGGCTTACCAGGGTTTTCGCGCGGCTTTTCTGGCCGAGAACTGGGTTCGAGCGGCCGAACGGTTGCTGCCCCTCGTGCGGGCTTCGAAGCCACAGCCGGACTCGCGTTCGGCTTTTGTTCTGGGCGAGGCGCTTCAGAGCCTCTCCTATGGTTTTTATCGGGACTTGGCGCGAAAGTTTCCAAATTCCGAGCTGACCCTGGAGCTGGCGGCCGAGAATTTCGAAGCGATGGGGCAGCAAGACAAAGCGCTTGAGATTTACGATACGGCCCTGCGAGAGGATGGGCCATCGCCCGGTTTGTTGCGCGACATCGCACGCGTGTACTGGACTCAACACGAGTGGGACCAGGCTCTCGAAGTTCTCCGTTCGCTGACCGCGATGGATCCCAACGACCCGACCATCCTTGTGAATATGGGGCGCATCTACCTTTATCGGGACAACGTTCAGAAAGCAGCGGAGAGCTTTCGTCAGGCGGTTGGCCTGGATCCGGGCATGTTTGAGGCGCGGCTGGGGCTCGGGCAGGCTCTTCACCGGCAGAATGACGACCCGGGCGCGCTGAAGGAGTTTGAAACGGCGGCCCGCATCGATCCAAAGAATCCGCGGCCGCACTACCAGATTTCGCAAATATGCAGTAAGATGGGCGAGAAAAACCGCGCGGCGGCTGAGATGCAGGAGTTTCAGCGCCTGCAAAGTTCAGCGGACGCCGCGGCAACAGAAAAGAACAGCTTATTGGTTCCGGTTGACTGAATCACACACCAAGTCGCGATTTGGGACGAAACGTCGAGGGCCATTCCTGCACCCTCCAACCTGTCATCCTGAGGAGCCGAAGGCGACGAAGGATCTCTGTAGTTGCTTGAGAACTCGACTGCGGGGATTCTTCCCCTTCGCTGCACTCAGGGTCAGAATGACAGCGCACAGGTTTTTTGGGCACCCGTTTGCGATGGCTCCTGCGTGGGGCTGCGTTCTGGCCAGCCTGAGTTTTTCGATCGGCGCCACCTGGGCATTCGCCGCGCCTCAAGAGAACGCGAAGCCGGCCACGGAGAGCGCGGCGGAGTCTGCCCCTCAAAAAAAGGCGAACCCTGCCGCGAAGAGCGACGCGGGATCTCCTGAATTCAAGAAGTTGGCGGCGCGCGCGGCGGAAGCTCGCCAGCAAAACCGGTTGCCAGAGGCGGCCGACCTCTATGAGAAGGCGCTCCGGCTCAACCCGCGCTGGGAAGAAGGCTGGTGGTATCTCGGGACGCTTGATTACGATGCGAGCAATTATGGCGACGGCGTGAAAGCCTTTCGCAACCTTGTGCAACTGGATCGACAGAATGGAGCGGCGCTGGCCTTGTTGGGACTTTGCGAATTCGAGACCCACGATTACGCGAACGCGTTTGTCCACCTTGAGATGGCCAAGTCCAAAGACCAAGCGCTCAATGACGAGCTCTGGCACGTTGTCGAATACCATTTGGCGCTGCTCCACATCTTTCACGGCGATTTTGAGACGGCGAATAAACTGCTTTCCGGTTTGGTCACCCACAATGTCCTCTCCCAGAACGTCGAGATGGCGCTTGGCCTGACGCTGTTGCGGGTGCCGCTGCTCCCCGACCAGATCGATCCGGAGAAAGACGCGCTTGTCTCAGCGGCCGGTAGAACCGGGGAGCTCATGGCGCTCGAGGATTACAACGAGGCGGACAAGTCGTTTCAACAACTCATACGCGACTACCCCACTACGCCTTTCGTCCATTGCGCCTACGCGTCGATGCTCGCCGGACTCTCAGAGTTTGAGAAGGCGGAAGAACAACTTCGCGAGGAGCTCAAGCTTAATCCCGAAAGCGCCATGCCCTACATTCTGTTGGCTCGCGTGGATGTTCACCTCAACCGCTTCCAGGACGCGTTGCCTTTGGCCCAAGAGGCAGTGAAGTTGGCGCCTCGGTCTTTTGCGGCGCATTATTTGCTGGGACGGGCTCTGCTGGCCGCCGACAAGGTGACGGAGGCGGTCAGCGAGCTCGCCGAGGCGAAACGCCTTGCCCCCGCGAGTATCGAGATTCGATTTAGTCTCGCTTTGGCTTTGGCCAAGGCGAAGCGGCCGAAGGAGGCTGCGGCCGAGCAAGCCGAATTTCGGCGATTGAGTGTCCTCGTGCAACGCGACCGCAGCGGAGGGCAATCAGACATCAGTAGCCCCCCCGGGAATTTAAGCGCGCCCGGTGAAATCGGGCTCGATCAATTACGGACCCCGCCCGCCAGCGCCCCGCATCAGTGAACTGTGCTAACATTTGTGAGCTGCCTTTGAAAGACTGGGAGAGAATAAAAACAGTCTGCGAGGCTATGAGGGAAGGTGCATGAGGAAAAAGGGAAATAGAATTCCGGCGGTCTCACGCCGCAAATTTCTAAAGACACTGGGGATTGCAGGAGCAGGCAGCGCGAGACTCTGGAGCGGGCGGCCGCTGCTCTACGCTTTGCAGGCCGCGCAGGCCGCGCCGGGGCCACCGGCTTTTGAGGAGATTCCCTCCACCGCGAGCGGCATCACCTGGATCCATAAGGATGGCCGTTCGCCGGAGTTTTATCTCCCTGAGACCCTCGGCGGCGGCGGGGGGTTCATTGACTACGATAACGACGGCTGGATGGACCTTTATTTCGTCAATAGCGGGAAGTGTGACTTCTACGACCCGCATCCTCCCCTTCGCAACGCCCTCTACCACAACAACCGCGATGGCACGTTCACCGATGTCACGGAGAAGGCGGGCGTGGCGGGCGGGGGATTCGGCATGGGAGTGGCGGCAGGCGACTACGACGGCGACGGCTGGCCCGACCTCTACGTCACCCAGTATGAGCGCAGCATCCTCTATCACAACAACGGCGATGGCACCTTCACGGACGTAACGGAAAAGGCAGGCGTGGCCGCGCCCGGGTGGGCGTCCAGCGCCGTGTGGTTCGATTATGACAACGACGGGCGGCTGGACCTGTTTGTGTGCCGCTCGGTCGATTTCCACAAGTCCAACAACCGGTTCTGCGGGAACCCCTCAACCGGCGACCGCTACTACTGCATCCCGACCGTCTATCCTCCTACGTCCTGCTATCTGTTCCACAACAACGGCGACGGGACCTTCACCGACGTAAGCGAGTCATCGGGCATCGCTAGCGTCAGAGGCATCGCCTGGGGCGTGGTCGCCACGGATATCAACAACGACGGGCTGATGGACCTGTTTGTTTCTAACGACACCATGCCGAATTTTCTTTTTGCCAACCGGGGCCACGGCAAGTTCGAGGAAATCGGGCTGCAATCCGGAACCGGTTACAGCGCCGACGGCCGCGCCCGCTCCGGAATGGGCGTGGACTCCGCCGATTACGACCAGGACGGCTGGATGGACCTCTTCCTGACCGACGTCGACGAGGAAATGTTTTCCCTTTACCATAACAACCATGACGAAACGTTCGAGGACGAATCCATCTCCAACGGCATCGGCATGACGGTGCGGTACATGAGCGCCTGGGGCGTGAAGTTCTTTGATTACGACAACGACGGCAACATCGACCTCTTTATCATCACCGGCCATCCTGACAATAAGGTGGAGGAGCGCTTCGGCATGGTTACGTGGAAGGAGAAACCTCTGCTATGGCGGCACAATGGGGGCCGCGACTACCAGCACACTTATCAAAACGTGAGCGCCCAGAGCGGTCCAGTGTTCCAGACGGCCTACGCGGGGCGCGGCCTGATCATCGGAGATTTCAACAATGACGGCGGCATTGATGCCCTGCTGGTTCCGAACGACGGGCCGCCTGTGGTGCTGCGGAATAACGTTGGCAAGCATAACCACTGGCTCGGCATTCGCCTGATCGGCAAGACATGCAATCCGGATGCGGTCGGGGCTATCCTCACCTGGCAGGCCGGCGATCTGAAACGTTCGGCGATGAAAATTGCAGGCGGCGGTTATCTCTCCTGCCACGATCCGCGCATGCTGCTGGGCATCGGCCCGCGCGCTCGGATGGATTGGGTGGAGGTGAAATGGCCGCTTCCCAGCGGCAAGGTCGAACGGCTCACCGGCCTTCCCATCGATCGATATATCACCCTGCAGGAAGGCAAAGGGATTGTAGGCTAGCGTGCGTCGGGGGCGGCGGCCTGAACGGTTTGACCCACGGCGACGCTGGGAAGAAGGTGCGGCGAAGAAACCCGACGCGCGCTTGAGATCGAAAGGCCGGACTGCGGCCGCAGGCTCAAAACCGCAATGACTTGCCGCTGGTTAATCACCAGTTTCCTGTTCCCCGCCGCTATGAGTGTGGTGGCGGGGTTTGGAGCCGCACGTACGCCCCTGACGGCCAACACTAGCTCTGCTGTAGCTCGAGCCAGCTCACGCCCCGCTCCCGTTTGCACCACTTGTCACCTAGAAGCCAGATGGCAACCCGCCACTTCCATGGGCCACGCGCTGGAAACTCCGGAAGAATGCACCACGTTCGCCTCGCTTCCACTTCTGACCTTCAGGGACAAGAAATACACCTACCGCATCGAGCGCCGCGGCGGCCAAGTCCTCTATACCGTCTCGGATGGCCGGCAATCACTGACCCTGTCCATTCGCTGGGTGATGGGCGCCAGCTTCGGTATTGGACAGACTTATATCCTCGAGAAAGACGGTCAACTCTATCAAAGCCGGGTGAGTTATTATCGCGAGCTGAAGCGGCTTGACCTCACCCTGGGCGCCGAGGGTACAGTGCCTACCAGCCTGAACGCCGCGGCAGGACGCATGATGGACCTCGACGAGAAGCTCAAGTGCTTTGGCTGCCACGCAACTCATGCAACCGAGGGAAGCCGACTTACCTTGGACGTCATGACGCCCGGGGTGCAATGCGAGCGCTGTCACGGGGTGGCAGAGAAGCACGTTGAATGGGCGACTAAGGGCGAATCTCCGCGTGTCCTGATGAAGGACCTGTCCAAGCTATCTACGGAGCAAGTGACGGATTTCTGTGGACAGTGTCATCGCACCCTGGGGGACGTTATGGCCATGGGTCATTTTGATATCACCGATCTGCGTTTTCAGCCTTACCGGCTGACTATTAGCAAGTGCTACGACGCCCAGGATGCGCGCATCAGTTGCCTCGCCTGCCATGACCCTCACCGTCAGGTGGACACCAACGCGGCAGATTACGACCCAAAATGCCAGGCGTGCCATGGCGGTGGGAAGGTGGGCGCTAACAAGTGCCCCGTCTCTACCCACCGGTGTACCACCTGCCATATGCCCAAGATCGAATTGCCCGGCGCGCACTTCAAGTTTTCAGACCACGACATTCGCATCGTGAGGGCGAATGAGCCGTTTCCGGGCTAGAGGAAGAATCGCAGCTACTCTGGAGTGTTTTATAGCGGCGTCGAAGCCGCTCGCGACGTTAATGCGGCTTGGATTCCTGCGACTGGTAGTAGTCAATCCTCGCGCCCAGCGTTTCGGCAACGGATGAATCGCCGGCTTGGGTGGCGAGAGCCAAGGCTTGCTGGGCGGCGCGGAGCACATCCGGGAACTGCCCCACTTCCGAATACACGCCCCCAGCATCTCCAGGCTTTCCAGTAGCTGCTTCCGGTCTGACGACAAGGGCCCGCACAAAGGAGCAAGGGCGGCCTAAAAGCGTCCTTGCTTGAACTTCGTGCGGCCCAAATTGAGTTGGATACCGGGCAGTTTCGGATTGAGGGCAAGCGCTCTTCGGCCATCCCCCCGAGAGGCTGCTCGCGCGGGAGATACAGCACAAGGACGGCAGGCGCGCAACACCTCGGCACCCACCGGCGCTCCTCCATGACCCGACGTTCGAAAGGACACCCAGTGCAGACCCAACCTTAGAGGAGTCGAAAAGACAACTCAGCTCAACACTGACGGAACCGTCCGGCAGCGGCCGCGTTCTTCGTCCCCTGCCGCACAGGCCAGCGCGTTCCATCGAGCGCTGTGCCTACTGGCCACGGTCTTGTAAGTGATGCGCGCTCGGTTTGTCTAGGCCCCATTTTGCGAAACTTGTTGGACATTTTACGTCACGGGCCAGTGGGGCAGGCATACGTCAAATTCAGCTTGAAAACCGACAGCCCTTAAGCTATAAACCATCCGTGTACCCTAACTTGCGCCACTTCTGAGTGACCTGACCAGTTCGTGCGGAGAAGCCATGACTAAAATCCGTGCCATCACCGGAATGCCCCAAGTAGCCCTGCTGCTGGAAACCTCAACGGAATTTGGGCGAGGACTGCTGCGCGGGATTGTGCGTTACTCACACCTGCACGGGCCGTGGTCGCTCTGTGTGGCGCCCGGGCATCTCGAACAGTCCTTACCCAAAGCGAAGTCGTGGAGCGGCTCAGGCATCATCGCCCGCATGCGATCGCCGGAAATGGCGAAGCAAATTCGCGCCACGGGGCTTCCCTTCGTGGCTTCTTCACTGGACGAATTCCGCTTGCCGAGACGCGGAGACAAATTCGGCGAAATCCGCACCAACTCAGCGGCTATCGCGCGCATGGCGGCAACCCACCTGATGGACCAGAGCCTGCGCCATTTCGCTTTTTGCGGATTTCACGGCTGCGCGTGGTCCTCATGCCGGGAAGAAGTTTTCTCGCACTGTTTGAACGATCAGGGCTTCGAGTGCCACACGCACCGCATCGAGTTAGGAAACTGGATGCATCTGCCAAACTGGATCGAGGATTGGGAGCTTGAGCAGAGGATTCTTCTGGATTGGCTCAAATCACTGCCCAAGCCCGTGGGTCTGATGGCCTGCAACGATATTTGTGGACGCGAAGTGCTGCAAGCTTGTGCGGCCGCCGGGCTGCGCGTGCCCGACGACGTAGCCGTAGTGGGCGTTGACAATGACGAACTCATGTGCGAGTTGTCGACTCCTTCTCTGTCCAGCATCGCGTTGGATGTGGAAAAGGCTGGGTACGAAGCCGCCCGGCTGCTCGACAGCCTCATGTCCGGCCACTTAGGGGTGGAACAAGTGGTGCAGGTGGAGCCGGTCTATGTCGTGACCCGGCAGTCGAGTGAAGTCATGACGCTCGATGACCCCAGCGTGGCCGCGGCGCTGCGATTCATCAAGGACCATGCCGCGCAGCCTATCGCCGTCTCGCACGTGATCGAGCGGGTGGGTGTGTCCCGGCGAACCCTCGAGAGGCGCTTCGCTCGCGTCCTCAGTCGGTCGATCAGCTCAGCGATCACGCAGTGCCGGCTGGAGCGGGCTAAGAGACTGCTGCTTGAGACCGACTTGCCCTCGTATCGCGTCGCGGCAGGAGCCGGGTTTGGCACCATCAAAACCTTTAACCGCATCTTTCGTCGCGCCGCGGGCGTTTCCCCGAAGCACTTTCGGCAGAGTGCGCCGGCCTGACAACAAGGAGTCCTCGTGCGGTACCCTGTCGGCGCCGAATCCCTCTCAGACTGAGACGCATGGCCGATTGCCGATTGCGAAATGGGTGAGCCAAACATCTCAGCCCCTCTGCGCCAGACAGTCCGCTTGTCGTCTTTGACCTAAGCGGAGTGAACGAGTTGCCTTCGGAGGAGAAGAATGCCTCAACACAAAGCGCACTTCGAATCAAGGACAGCATTGGTCCTTGCATCTATAACCGTGCTGAGCATCGCGGCGGCGGCCCAATCGGAGCTCAAGCTGACGTACGACAAACCCGCCGCAAAATGGACCGAGGCTTTGCCGCTGGGCAACGGGCGCATGGGCGCCATGGTGTTTGGCGGAACAGAAGACGAGCGCTTGCAGATCAACGAGAGCACCTTATGGGGTGGCGGTCCACAAAGCTACGTGAACCCCGAGGCGTACGCGCATCTCGAGGAAATTCGACAACTGATCTTCGCGGGCCAAGCGGACGAGGCTGAGAAGCTTTCGGGAACGCTGATGGGTCGACCGAAGCTGCTCATGCCCTATCAACCCTTTTGTGACCTGCGGTTGCACTTTCCCGGTCATGATCGGGCAACCGAATACCGTCGCGAGCTTCACCTGGACGATGCGCTTGCCGTCATAGCCTACAGAGCGGGCAGTGTGTCTTTCCTGCGCGAAGCGTTCGTTTCCTATCCGGACCAGGTTCTGGTGGTCCGAATCACAGCCGACCAACCTGGCCAGGTGACGTTCACCGCAGGAATAGATTCTCCCCAGCCTAGAAGCCACGTCGAAAGCACTGCCAGCGACATTTTACAACTGACGGGTCAAATCCAACCGCGACAGAATTCGCCTTGGTCTTGGACAGGCTCCTGGGATCAGCCAGGCATGCGGTTCGCCGCGGTGTTGAAGGTATCGGCCGAGGGCGGTTCAGTTCGCAGCGCTGGAGAGCGTCTGGAGATTTCCGGGGCGAACGCGGTGACAATCCTGTTCAGCAACGCAACAAGCTTCGAGAATTATCGGGACATCGGAGGCGACGCTTTGGGTGCGGCCCAAATGCATCTGCGGCCCGCGTCCAACCAACCGTATGATCGATTGCGGCAGAGGCACGAGGGTGATTTTCACCGCTTGTTTTCGCGGGTTAAGTTGAGCCTTGGAGAAGACCATTCCTCCACCGAGGCGGCTGACCGGCGCATCAAGGGTTTCTCAGAAAGCAACGATCCCGGCTTGCTCGCCCTTTACTTTGAATTCGGTCGCTACTTGCTGATTTCTTCTTCCCGGCCGGGAGGCCAGCCCGCAAACCTGCAGGGTATCTGGAACCAGGATTTGAACCCTGCCTGGGGCAGCAAATGGACGACGAATATCAACCTCGAGATGAACTACTGGCAAGCTGACACAGGCGATCTCTGGGAAACGGAAGAGCCCCTGTGGGATTTGATTCGCGACCTGCGTGTGACCGGCGCTGAAACCGCCCGCGTCCACTACCACAGTGGGGGATGGGTTCTACACCACAACACAGACCTTTGGCGTGCGACGACACCAGTGGATGGCCCCTGGGGTATCTGGCCAATGGGCGGGGTATGGTTGGCGAACCAGATGTGGGAACACTACGAGTTCAGTGGTGATCAGGCGTTCCTGCGGCAGCAAGCGTATCCCGCAATGAAAGAAGCCGCGGAGTTCGTGCTCGGTTTCCTCGTTGAGGCACCGGCCGGAACACCTTTCGCAGGCCGGCTGGTCACAAATCCCTCGACCTCGCCGGAAAACTCATACATTCTGAACGGCAAGCCTGAGCACCTGACCTATGCGCCCGCGATGGATATTGAGCTCATTCGAGAGCTCTTTGAGAACTGTGGGCGTGCTGCCGAAGTCCTTGGAACCGACGCTGAGTTCCGCTCCGACCTGGACCGTATCCAAAAGCGATTGCCGCCGCTGCAAATAGGTAAGCGTGGGCAACTCCAGGAATGGATTGAGGATTATCCCGAAGCTGAGCCGGCGCACCGGCACGTGTCGCATCTGTACTCGCTTTATCCGGGGCATGACATCAGTCTCGAGACCGCTCACGATCTTGCGGCTGCCGCAGAGAAGACTCTCCAACTTCGCGGTGATGGCGGAACGGGGTGGTCAACTGTGTGGAGAGTAGCTCTTTGGGCGCGCCTTCGAAACCCAGAGCGTGCTTATGCCAACTTGAAGCTCTTGATCACAAAGAGTACACTGCCGAACATGTTTAACCTGTGTCCGCCTTTTCAGATCGATGGCAACCTCGGCGGTCCGGCCGCAATTACTGAGATGTTAATACAGTCTACTCCCGGAGAGATCAGGGTGTTACCTGCACTTCCGCAGCAATGGCCGAGCGGCAGCCTGAAGGGAGTGCGCGTGCGGGGCGGCGGCAGGGTAGATCTCGCATGGAATGAAGGCCGTCTCACGGAGCTCAAGCTGCAATCCGATCATGCGGCGAAATACCGGGTGCATTACGGCGATCAATCAGCTGAAATCCATGTTGGACCTCGGAAGCCTATGGTGCTGGACGGGGCGCTTCATACAACCGGTATGTGATGCTGTGTTGGAGGCCTGGCTGAGGACAATTCTATTTCGACCAAGCGGTCTTTGCGGAGGCGGACAAAAACCCGCTTCTCAGCCACGAACGAAGGTGCAGCGCGATTGGAATCTGAATTAAATGGGAGAAAAAAGATGAAACGGGTTGGGATGGCATTCATCCTATTTGCAAGTTTTTGTTGCGCACAGGAGCCGGACAGCTTTCAGCCGGCTGCGACTAACGTTTGGGAAGCGCAATATCCCCGCATCGATAGCGCCGGCAGGGCGGAGTTTCGCGTGAAAGCTCCTGATGCCACCAAGGTCCGGCTAAACTTCTGGAGCGGGCCGAAGCTGGACATGGTGAAGCAGCCGGACGGATTCTGGACAGTCACGACGCCGCCTCTTGTTCCGGGCTTTCACTACTACACGCTGATCATCGATGGTGCAGAGGTCACCGACCTCAACAGTCATGCCTTCTTTGGCGGAGGTAAGGACGCAAGTGGAATTGAGGTTCCGGAACCGGGGACCAAATTCTATTCAATTCAAGACGTACCCCACGGCCAGGTCCGTGAGATTTGGTACTACTCGAAGGTGATGGGTGCCTGGCGGCACGCACTGGTGTATTTGCCGCCGAACTACGATACGCAGACTAGCGTGCGCTATCCCGTGCTGTACCTGCAGCATGGCGGCGGTGAGGACGAAACCGGGTGGACGAAGCAGGGTAACGCCAACTTCATACTCGATAACCTGATTGCCGCCGGGAGTTCGAAGCCAATGCTCCTGGTAATGGCTTATGGTTACGCCAGGCGCGCCGGCCAACCTCAGCCCGATCTGACGGGAAAGCCCTTTGGTTCACCGGAAATGATGCGGGCGATGCAGGATGTGGCAGCAGCCTTTGAAGACGATTTCACACAAGTCCTGATCCCCTACATCGATTCGAACTTCAGGACACTCCCTGATCGCGACCACCGCGCCATGGCTGGCCTTTCCATGGGAGGGTTTCAGACGTTCCAGATTACTTTCAACCATCTCGATCTCTTTTCTTACATTGGAGGATTCAGCGGAGCGGGGCCCATGGCGTTTGGCAACCAGAAGCCGGACATGAAAACAGTCTACCATGGGGTGTTTGCTGATCCGGCCGCCTTCGCGAAGAAAGTGCATTTGCTCTGGGTGGGCGTCGGCACAGACGAGCCTGAGAGAATGCGGGCAGGTCTTCAGAACCTGCATAAATCACTCGTGGAGGCGAACATTCAGCACGCCTTCTATGAGTCGCCAGGCACATCGCACGAGTGGCAGACGTGGCGTCGTGATCTGAAGGACTTCGCGCCAAGGCTCTTTCAAGAAGCCGCTCAATGAACAGTTGAGCTGCGTTGATCTGACGGCTGGCCGATTGCCTGAAGCACATACGGAAGGTGCTCGAGGTTAAGTTCGTCATCGCGACCGCTGTGGTGTAGGCGGAGCTATTTGTGTGTGCATCGATCCCGCAGCGTTGCGGCAATCGTCGTGAGGGGGGATATCGATGAAAAAAATCGGATTGCTTTGTGTTACGACGCTGTCCGTAGCGATCGCTTTCGGGCTTCAGCTTGCGGCGCAAGTACAGACTGAAGTACCGCCGGTTGTTCCCGGAGCGAAGTCAGTAACCGTGGAGCACATTAAGATCCACGGGGCCGCTCTGGAAGGCAATTTGGAAGGGGACGCCGTCGAGCGCGATGTGATCGTGTTCCTGCCGCCCAGCTACTTCCAGGAGAAGCAGCGCCGCTACCCGGTCGTCTATGCCCTGCACGGCTTTTCCATCGGCGCCGAGCAGTGGACGCACGAAATTCATGTGCCTCAAACCATCGAGGGAGCCTTCGCTAAAGGCAGCCAGGAGACGATTGTTGTGTTGCCCGACTCGAAAACTGTGTATGGCGGCTCGATGTATTCGAGTTCCGTCACCACGGGCGATTTCGAGCGGTTCGTCGCCCACGACGTGGTCGCCTATATCGACGCTAACTATCGCACCATTCCTAACCGCGCAAGCCGGGGCCTGGCAGGCCATTCCATGGGCGGTTATGGCGCCGCTCGCATTGGAATGAAGCACCCCGATGTGTTCGGTAGTCTCTATATCATGAGTCCCTGTTGCCTCTCGCCGATGGGCTCCAGGCCGGCAAATCCAGCCATGCAGAACGCCATGGCGCCGCTGGAGAAGGAATTGGAATCGGTAAAGACACCTGCCGACGCGGCTGGCTTGTCGTTCTTCGCCCGCGCTCAGCTCGCTTCAGCCGCCGCGTGGTCGCCGGACCCCAAAAAACCGCCGCTCTATCTTGATCTGCCCAGGAAAGACGGTGAACCCCAGCCCGACGTGACTGCCAAATGGGCGGCCAATGCGCCGTTGGCGTTCATCGACCAGTACATCGACAATCTGCGCCAGTATCGCGCCATTGCGATCGATGTTGGCGACCAGGATGGTTTACGGTTCGACACTATCAAGCTGCACGATGTCCTCGACAACTATGGCGTAGGCAACAGTTTTGAAACTTATCGCGGCACTCACACCAGCGCCGTCGCTGATCGCTTTCAGAACCACGTAATCCCGTTTTTCAGCCGGAATCTGTGCGCGACGGAAAACTGCAAGTGAGCGCCTAGGGAGTAGTCATGGTGAACGAGGACACGTTCACTTCGCCGCCAAGGGTTTGCGTGGCGTAATTGAAGATCGCGTACCGGTATCCCATAAAGAACTGCCAGTCGGTGTCCAGCACAAAGGGCGTGCCGATCGGCTTGAAGGTGCGGCCATCGGTACTGTAGAAAAACTTCCCAGTTCGATCCTCTCCAGGGCCAATGTCCGCCGAGGCGCGCAGCCAGATGCGGCCGCCCGAAACCGAGTAGCCCGCGACCTCCGTCCCCGTGCTGATTGTCTGCCACTTCCTGTCCATAGTGAGATTGTCTTCCATCACAACACTGAAAGTCCCTTTATCCCGTTTGATCCCAACCCATGCGGAGGAATCCCTAAGGAGGGCAAGGCCTGCTCGGTCGCCGTCCTTCATCGCGGAATAATCAAGCGCGATGGATGCCGTCGACTCGGGCCCCAGGATGCGGTGCGTGAGCGTGTTCCTGGCCCGGTATAGATCCTCGGTCACGGTCGGCGTCTTTAGCCTCAGCCCGTTGCCGACTGACCACATTGCGTTATCTGGATTATGGTTCCATTCCCATTCGGGACCGAGACTCGTGCCCCTGAAATGGTCAGCTCCGGTGAGTGGTTTCATAGGATGCGGCGGAAGAGGATATGGATAGGAGGCGCCCCACGCATTGTCTGTCATCTGCAGGACGGGCCAACCGTCGGCTTTCCATTTCAAGGGAGCCAGCACAGGGACTCGGCCGCCAGGGTAGACATCGATAAATGCCATGTAGTACCAATCTCCACGCTGCGTCTGCACGATTCCTCCCTGGTGCGGTGAGCCTGCGCCTGGGAGGGGGCTCGCGGCCTCCACCACGAGCGGCTGCATGGTATATGGCCCGAAAGGCCCGTTCGTTGATTTCAGGACATACTCAGCGTTCGGTGGATGGTCAGTGAAGATGTAGTAATTCCCATTCACCTTGTAGAAACGCGATCCCTCAAGCATCCCCATGTCGCCGGGGGCAGTGAACACCTTCTGGCTTCTGACCTCGCGCGTTCCGTCCGGCGAGAGCTGGGCGACACTCAGCGTCGTGTTCCCATACGCCACGTACATGGTGTTGTCGTCGTCGATTAGCAGTCCGGCGTCGTAATAGCACTTATCAAGAACCGCCTTCCTCTGCCAGGGCCCTCCGACGGCCGGCGAAGTGTAAATATAGGTCTTGGAGAACTCGATGCAGCCTCCCCAATAGAACGTCTGGTTGCTTTTGCGGTATCCAAGGAAGGAAGCCCAGGTGCCCTTTACGTACGCGCTGCCTCCGTTCAGGTCGTAAGCGGGCGAGAAGTCCAACCTCGGCACCGAGTGCCCGACATACTCCCAATGGACGAGGTCGTAAGAACGGAGAATGGGCGCGCCCGGCGAGTAGTGCATGTTGGATGCGGAGTAGTAGAAAATACCGCCGACGCGGAGAATATCGACGTCCGCAAGGTCTTCCCACAATACAGGATTCTCGAATTCTGAAGCCGGTTCGCGGAGTGAAGCGGCCGGTGTTGGGGCCGTTGACGTGAGGGCGAGGCCCATAAGCAGAAGCGCAATCAAGCCAATCGAATAGCCGATCGGCGAAAGGCGCCTAGGAGCAGGAGCTCCATGCATCTTAGACTCCGTCATCGAATCAGATTTTTGTTCCGCTCGGAGGCCGAAGGTTCTATTTTTCCGAGACCCGGCCACCCGCTACTCCGGCAAATCGATCTGGCCTTCCACACGGAAGTGACCGGTGCTCCCGGGCGCTCCCGTGTCCGGATGGCCGCCGCCGAGGCTGATGGTGTAATCACCGCTGGCGATGATGGGATGTCCATCCTCCGTCACCATGCCCAGATCTCGCCCCTTTAGCTCAAAATGCACCTTCTGACTTGCGCCTGGATCGAGGTGAAGGCGCTGGAATCCTCGCAGAGCTATCTGCGGCGCCCCTTTCACGGGCGGGAATTTCAGATAAAGCTCCACGACTTCGTCCCCCGCCACCTTCCCTGTATTCGTCACCGTCACCTCGGCTCCGACCGGATCCCCCGCCTTCACCGCTGCCTGTGGCAGGCTGAGATCGCTATAACTGAAGGTCGTGTAACTCAGCCCGTGGCCAAAAGCATAGAGCGGCTTTCCATGGAAGTAGCGATAGGTACGACCTTCCATGGAGTAGTCTTCAAAATTGGGCAACTGGTTAACGCCCGTGTAGAAGGTGACCGGCAGACGGCCCGCCGGATTATTCTTCCCGCTCAGCGTTTCAGCGATCGCCGCTCCGCCTTCCTCGCCAGAATACCATGCCTCGAGAATCGCGTTGGCGTGTTCACTGGGCCATTTCACGGCCAGCGCGCTGCCATTCATCAGCACCACCACCAGGGGTTTGCCTGCGGCCGCGACGGCTTCGATGAGAGTTTCTTCCGCCTCGGGCAGATCGATGTTGGTGCGATCTCCTCCGAGAAAACCGGGTTCGTTCACCGGCATCTCTTCGCCTTCGAGGTGGCTGGTGATCCCGACCACGGCAATCACCACATCGGCATTCTTCGCAGCCGTAACGGCTTCGGGCGAAGGGGCATTGTTCGCCCTCGCCCAGATCAGTTGCGCGCGAGGCGGGCCTCCGCCCATATTTCCGTAGATGGCACTGAGCGCGACTTTCTGCCCCTTCTCCAGATGCACGCGCCCGATGCTCGCTTCGAGTCCGTGGGTTCTGAACTGCATCGCGACCGGTCTGCCCTCAACCGTTACTCTGGCAAAGCCGTCGGCGCGGATGCCGATGAGGTAGTCACCGGAATCCGGCGGCGTCAGGAATCCCGTCCACTGTGCGCCAATGGACTTTTTCCCCGCCACCTGCGCCGGCAGATTGCTCTCGCTGAGGTTGATGTTCGGCTCAACCCGGCTCATGAGCGGCGCCGGCCTCGCTCCGGGACCCATTCGTACTCCCTCCCAGTTGCTGTACTCCGCTTTCAGACCAGGTTTGCCATCGGCAGTCGTCAGCAGGTTGTCCGGCACCGGATCTCCGTCGTTGCGCAGGAACTGGGTTCCCGGAACGAAAGTGATCTTCGCCTGCGGGAACTCCGCTTTGAGCCCCTCCAGCACGGAGACAATACGCGTCGGCCCTCCGCTGTAGTTCCCGAGCAGGACCCTGGTCTGGTCGGCCAGCGGGCCGACCACGGCGATCTTTGTGAGGCCGGATTTGAGGGGCAGCGTGCCATCGTTCTTCAGCAACACCATGGACTCATTCGCGAGCTTACGGGCTAGCGCGCGGTGTTCCGCACTGTCCAGTTCTTTCTCGTCGATCTTCGTATACGGAACCATCTCCGGCGGGTCAAACATTCCCAGCATGATCCGCGCCCTAAAGAGGCGGATAAGCGCCGTATCCATCGCCGTCTCGCTCAGGTAGCCCTGCTGCACAGCCTCGATGTACGGCCTGTAGTCGTGGTCATCCGGGACCTTCGCGAAATCAAAGCACTCGTTGTCCATGCCCCGCACGAGGGAGATGGCCGAGGACTCGGCTTGAGTGGGCCGGTAACGATGGCCGGTGAAGACGTCGCGGACAGCGCCGCAGTCGGACACCACATAACCCTGGAAGCCCCACTTGCCGCGCAGCTGATCCTGCAGCAGGAACTCACTGGCGCAGGCGGGCTGACCATTGATGGCGTTGTAAGCGCACATCACCGATCCCGCATGGCCCTCCACGACGGAGGCACGGAACGCCGGCTCGTAGGTGTCGAGTTCGTCGTGCTTGCTCACATCCACGTCTGCAAAATGCCGCGTCGGCTCCGGGCCGCTGTGCACAGCGTAGTGCTTGGGCGTGGAGATGACTCGGAAGTAGTGGGGATCGTCACCCTGCATCCCTGTGACAAAGGCGACCGCCATGCGCGCGCTGAGAAAGGGGTCCTCGCCGTAGGTCTCCTGGCCGCGGCCCCAGCGCGGGTCGCGAAAGATGTTGATGTTCGGAGCCCAGAAATCCAGGCCTTCCATGACGTTGCTGTGGCCGGCGCGTTCTGCCTGCACGTGCTTAATGCGCCCCTCGATGCCGATATCCACGGCCATGGCGTGGATTCCGGACACGTCAAATGTGGAGGCGAGCCCGATCGGCTCCGGAAACTCCGTCGTGCCATCCGAGGCCACTCCATGCAGGGCCTCACTCCACCAGTCGTACGCCGGAACCTTCAGCCGCGGAATGGCCCGAGACTGGTTCACCAATTGAGAAGCCTTCTCCTCGAGCGTCATACGGTGTACTACGTCCGCCGCGCGCTGCTCAGGTGACAAGCTGGGATTCATATAGGGCAGGTTCGCGACGTCTTGTGCCGTGGCCACGGAGACGATCAGGGCCTGGCAGGCGATGAGGATCGCCAGCATGCGATTAAAGTTCATATTTTCCTCCTCAGGGATGTCGAAGCGTGGCCGCGCAAACTTACCAAAGAGCCCGGGGCCTTCAGAACACCATAGAGCATAATGGCGCACCGCGGGGCTGTCAATCGCACGAATCTCAAAGGGAACAGACCACATTCCACTTCCAAAAAGTCGACTACACGCGACCTCCTTTGCCAGGCACCTGCCCATCTCTCCGGGCTGGGCGTCAACTCCTTCACTGCGGCGTCTGCGCCACGGGAAAGCGATAGATATCAACGCTGATGGGCGCAACCGAAAGCGCCTGCTGCACGTCGGCTAGCTCGATCTCTTTCACCTCGACCTGCGGCTCTTGGCCGACGCGGTCGGAGGCATTGAGGTCTTTCCCCGTCATCTGCCACAGCGTGGGTTTTCCTTCGAGCCGGACGCCGGTCACATTCAACTCGAGGCGCTGACCGGATTCTGTCGCATTAACCACGGCGAGAGTCAGGTACTTACGGTCAGGGGTCAGCGCAGCCACCATGTCGAGCGGATAGGTCGGGCTGCCGGAGTTTGTCCGTGGCTGGTCTCCGCCCACAGGATACTTCGGCGGGGGCTGAGGCGAATTACCTGACACGGCGACCGGCAGCGAGCCCCAGCCCAGTTGTTCGCCATACAGCTTGAACAAGAGTCCATTGGCGTTCAGCACAGCGGCAGTCGGCGTGACGTCCAGTGTGGAGACGCCCATGGTGTGCGCCGACATCGTGAGGAAATCTGTGTGCCGGAGCATTTCATTGAAGATCATGGCGTAGGCGAGAGCGAGTTTCAGATTCGGGCCGCGACCAAAGCCTCCGCCGAAGTAGGCGTACTCGTCGACCGACAGGAAGATCTTCTTGTCGAGCATCGCCGGGAATCGCTGTTGGTACCCCTGCCATTCCTCGGCCTTCCTGTGCACGACATTGGCTGCAAAACGCGCATACTCCAAGGGTGTTTGGTCAACATTTACATACGCATGGTCTGTCGGCTCATCCGGCGGTAGTTTCTTTGCCTTCTCTAGATCGAAGTGCCGGCCGGGCTGCGCGTACCAGTGCTCGGCGATGCCGTCGAAGTTCCCCCGGCAGTGCGCCAGAAAGCCGCCCGTCCAGTCGTCCTCGGTTCCAAACAGGGGCCCGAGATTTCCTACGTACTTGGCGCGTTCTTCCCCCTCCAGGTTCATGTCCTCCAGCATTTGGCCGGAGGCAATCAAGGTGATCGACGGGTCCACCTTTCGCATCGCTTTGGCGAATTCATTGTGTTTGAGGACGTAGTATTTCAGGTAGGTGTGGCCGAGTTGGAACGTCCCCCAAGGCTCGTTGCCGATGTTCCAGAACTTCACGTGATACGGCTCAGGATGACCATTGCGCGCGCGCAGGGCGCCGAGACGCGTGCCGACCGAGCCGTTTATGTACTCAATTTCTTCCGCCGCCGAGTGCGCGTCGCCGAAGCCTGCGTTGACCGTGATGTACGGCTCCACGCCAATCAGCTTGCACAGGGTCATGAATTCGTCCATGCCCACATCATTCGTCTGCATGGCATTCCAGGCATAGTCAAACATGGGCGGGCGCTTGTCCGGGTCGCCGATAGCATCGTACCAAGTCCAGTCCGAGAGGAAGTTGCCACCCGGCAGTCTCCACATGCCGGAGTGGAGCTGCCGCAGCAGCGCGATGACTTCGGGTCGAAAGCCTTGTACGTTGTCAGCCGGCATCAGTGAAACGGTGCCGATGTGAATGGTTCCATTGCCTGTACCCGTGATCTCGAGAGCGCCATCAGCCGTATCGGCCTGAGAAGTGAAGTTGAACGGAAACTTCTTGTACACGTCCGACACTGTGGTAAAAGAGATGGTCTGCCGGTCGTCCGCAGCCTGACCCCAGATCAGGGTGGCTTTCACCTTGGTTTCGTTAGTACCCCGCAGGAAGATGCGGCCGGTATACCGCTTGCCCTTGACGAGGGCGAGGCCCGATTGCCGGATGCCGTGCGGGGTCGTGGAATCAAGTTCGATACGCGGGCTTTGGTCGCCGACGTACGGGTGGTCCTTGTCCATCACCACAGATGCGTCTGGACCGACAGGACGCCATTTGCGAAGCTGCATGTTGCGCATCGGGCCGCCCTGCCCCCGGCCCGCGGATTCGGGCTCCTTGGACGAGATCGGGTAGTAGAACTTGCGGTCATCGAGCATCTCGGACCAGAGACTGCGATAGATGAGGGACCCGATGTGTTCGATGAACATGCCGTATTCATATTTGCTGATTGGCTCGCTGACTTTGGTCGCGTCGATGGTGGCGACAACTGTTCCAGGAGAAGCCGCGGCTGCCGCTTGGCCATAGGCCCGGCCGGAAATCGCAGGGATCGCCATCAGGCACACCATCGCAAAGAGCTTCGTTCGCATTCGCACCTCCCACGGCACTGGCAACGATTCGAGACATGAGTGATTTCGTACTCGAAGCCGCCATCGTAAGCGCGAAAGGTTGAGCGAGTCAAGGGTGTGTGAAGCGGTCTTTTCTTGGCAATTGCCGGATATCGCAAAGATTTCCGTGCTGGATCGCACCCATGATTCGTCCGGAGCGAAAGAGGAGCGCCAGGTCGATCTTTCGACGAGCCGATTTCGAGGGCATCTGGAGGGAATCTCAGGTTATGGAGTTGGGTTGATACTAACGGAAGGACGAAAACTATTCGTAGCGAAGTGTAACTACCGGGTCGACGAGTATCGCGCGACGCGCTGGAATGTAGCACGCCAAGAGCGCTACTAAGATGAGCAGGGCAGAAACGGCGGCGAACGTCAGGGGATCGTGTGCCGTCACACCAAACAGCAGATTTCTCATCAGCCGGGTCAGTCCGTAGGCAGACCCGATTCCAATCCCCACGCCCACCAGCACCAACTTGGTGCCCTGCCCCAGAACCATTTGCAGCATGTCTCGGCCCTGCGCTCCGAGCGCCAAACGAATTCCAATTTCGCGCTGGCGTTGCGACACCGTGTAAGACATCACGCCATAGACGCCGATGATTCCCAGCGCGAGCGCCATCGCCCCGGCAATCCCAAGCATCACTAGCGTAAAGGAAGTTCGTGCTAGCGATTGGTCATACACTTCCTGCATCGTGCGCACAGACGCCAGCGGCAAATTCGAATTCACCGACCACACCGCTTCACGCACCTCGTTCAGAAAACTCTCCGTCCCCACGCGCTCGCTCCGTATCACAAACGTAACTGTCCGGACCGCCTGGGCGGGCCCCGGCCCGTAAAGATTTTCCTTCAGCGGAGCCCAGTATACGATTTCCGGTGCCTTCTCCTCGACGCCGTTCTCGGAAACGTCCTGGATCACGCCGACCACCTCGTGCCACGGCTCCTTTGTGAACTCGCGCAGGTGTTTTCCGATCGCTGCCGATGGCGTTCCCCACAACTCACGCGCCAAATCCTCGGAAACCATCACTACCGGCCGAAGTCCATAGACTTCACTCCACGTCATTTCGCGCCCGGCCACTAATTTTGTCCCGGCCGTCTCGAGGAAACCGGGAGAAATATACTTGTAAAGCCGCAAGGGTGCGATTACGTTGTCAGCATAAACCTTGTCTTCCGCGAAAATCTCGTCCCAGTTCGAGTCGAATCCCTCCATCGGCATTTCGCTCACGAACCCGGCGGACTTCACGCCCCGAATCGCCGCCAGCTTGTCGAGAACTGCGTTCTGTATTCGCGTCACTCGTTCCGGCTCCGGGATCAGCGAATCCGGAATCGAAATTCGCATCGCCTGCAGATGCTGCGGATCGGCGAACCCCGGGTCGACCTTTCGCAATGCTGCAAATGTACGAATCATGAGGCCAGCGCTCATCAAAAGCACCAACGCCATCGCCACCTGTCCAACTACCAGCAAATTGCGCGTCCGATGCCGCTCCCGGCTCACACTGATCGTTCGTCCCAAGCTCTGGAGAGCCGAGCCGGCGCGTGGCCGGGCATATTTCAGAGCCGGAATCAATCCAAACAACAAACCTGACAGCACGGAAAGAGCAAATGTGAATCCCAGCGTTCGCGGATCTATCGCGATTTCGCTTAAGCGAGGCAGATTCGACGGACCTACCGCTTTGAGAAGGCGTACGCCAGCATAGGCTAAGCCGACACCGGCCACTCCGCCCATCAAGCCGAGCATCACGCTTTCCACGAGAAGTCCCCGCACGATCCGCGTCCAACCCGCACCGAGCGCCGTGCGCACCGCTAATTCCTGCTGCCTGGCTTCGACCCTTACCAGCAACAGATTTGTCACATTCGCGCAAGCAATCAGCATCACCACGCCAATTGTTCCCATCACCACCCACAGCAATTCGCCCACGTTGCCGATCACTTCCTGCTTCAACGGGCGAATCATCGGCGTGATTCTCCAGGTCTCGTAAATATGCGGATTTGTCCCGGGTCCGTTCGACCACGAGTCCATCCAGATGGGCAACATTCGTGTCAGGTCGGCGTTGGCTTGCGCAATAGTCGCTCCAGGCTTGAGCCGCGCGATTCCGTGATATCCGAATCCCGCAAGAATCACGTTGGCCCGGTCGAAAGCCAGCGGCACGATCACATCGAAATCTGCATCAGCAAATTGAAACCCTTTTCGCATCACCCCAACAATTTCCCGCGGCCGCGAATCAATCATGATGTTTCGCCCAACCACCGCCGGGCTTTCACCGAAGCGCCGCTGCCAATATCCGTAGCTCAGCATCACTCTTTCCGGACCGCGCGGCACTTGATCCGTCTGCAAGAGCCAACGCCCAACTGCCGGCGAAACGCTCAAGGCCTGAAGCACCCCATCGCTCACCGCAACCGTGCGCACTTGTTCCGGCTCTGCCAGTCCCGTAACGTTTGCTGTGCCCGCTATCCACACACCCAGTGATTGAAACGTGCGGTTGTGCTCGGCGTATGTGAAATACATCGATGGGGAGAGTAGAAGACCATTCTCAAAATCCGTCAGTCCTTCCGCTCCCGGAGCGATCTGATGCAGCGCCAGCAGTTCGTCCGCCTTCGGATAATTCAGCGGCCTCAGCAGTACGCTGTTTACAACCGTGAAGACTGCCGAATTCGCAGCGATGCCAATCGCGATCGTCAGCAAGGCGACAGTCGTAAAGACGGGATTGTGTCGCAGCGCGCGCAGCCCATGACGCATGTCCAAGAAAAAATCTTCCACGGGTGGCCATCTCCAAACTTCGCGGCTGTTCTCTTCGATCAGCCCCAAATTCCCAAATCCGCGCCGCGCGGACTGCATCGCTTCTTCCCTGGACATTCCCTCTCGAACCAACTCCTCGACCTTCTCGTCAAGGTGCGCCTGAATCTCTTCTGCCAACTCACGGTACAGCCGCCGCCGCGAAAACAGTTGCCTTAGCCAGTTCATGACTCCCCCGGCGCTAAAACTCGTGTAATTCCTTCCAGCATTCGCTCGAAGCTCGATACTTCGCGCTCCAGATGCTTTGCGCCCGCGGCGGTGAGTTTGTAAACCCGAACCCGGCGGTTTGTGGAAGAGACGCCCCACTCGGCCTTCACGAACTCCTCTTTGAGAAGGCGCTGCAGGGCCGGATACAAAGAGCCTTCTTCGATCTGAAGCAGGTCCTGCGAAGTTCTTTTGATGTGCTGGACGAGCGCATAGCCGTGCATGGGCTGCCGTTTCAGGGTTCGGAGAATCATCATCTCTAAGGCACCTGGAAAGAGGTCTCGTTGTGTCGATGTGGTCATAGGAACAAATCCGCGTCCTCAAGCGCAGCCTATTTCGGTCTAGGCCTAGAGCAAAATAGCATTAGGGCACCGCTCAAGTCAAGCGCCAAATGACATCGCTGCTGGGCAGCGAATGGCCGAAGGACGTGTGCAGACTGAAATACGGATTCCTTGGACGAGTGGTCAGCAAGCCTGAAGGTGCTCGGCCCGTGGGTCAACCTCTCGTTTGCCCGTCGTCCGGAGGCCGGCCCAGTGTATCCGGGGCCATCGCATCCGGTTCCTGGGCATCGCGGAGCATCTTCAGGGCTGACCTGCGCCGGACTGCGGCTGCGTTCGACCTTCGCCGAGCGTTTGTCGAACTCATCCCAAATGTATTTCGGATTGAGTCGTGATATTGTTCAGGGGGCTGCAGCGCAAGGCAACGCTGCCGCCGCTTTTCCCTGCAGCGAGCCCACGCAGGAGGAAGTCATTACGCTGGTATCGCCCCGCTAGCGAGAAGCGCATTCAGGGTACGCTAACGACGGGCGTGCCCTGGATGGGGCGCGCGTGCTGCTGCGCGGCACCAAGCCGATGCCGGCATGGCAAATAGGATAAACATGAAAACGAGAATCAATCTTCTGCTAATGCTCACACTGGCGCTCACGCTGATCGGCCCCACTTTGAAGATGGCCTCACAGACCGGGACGGGAGCCAATGTTCCTCCACCCAGACCCAAAGGCCCATGTGACATCTACGCCGCCGCGGGCGATCCTTGCGTAGCCGCCCATAGCACCACGCGCGCG
>Ga0187864_10000405_pt1 | contig 48101 bp, 38 predicted proteins | sample June2016WEW_11_4_FD_132985 | JGI IMG/M metagenome (GOLD analysis project Ga0187864, IMG submission 132985) | Peatland microbial communities from SPRUCE experiment site at the Marcell Experimental Forest, Minnesota, USA - June2016WEW_11_40 | ecosystem: Environmental > Terrestrial > Soil >...
ATCGCCTGGATCATTATGCCCGAGGAGAAGCTCCCGCAGATCAGCCCAGCCCCCGCGCCGGGGGTCTCGACGCAAGCTGCTGACAGCCGCGGCACTGTCTCGGTCTGAAGTAGTGGCGGCTTTGCTCGGCGGCGGGGAGGGCACGGCTTCAGCCCCGTCCCGGAAAACGGCTCGTCATCGGGGCTTTAGCCCCTGAAGGAACGTGGCTTCAGGGTCTAAAGGCCCAACTCGTTGGGCTCCCGAAGGCGGCGGGGCTGAACCCCCGCCCTTCCAAGGCGCCACGTTATCACGGCGACTTCCGTCATTGAGTACTAGTCTTCCGACTGGGCCATCAAGCTCGCCAAGCCCTTAATTCGCTGGAGTTTATCTTCCGCAAGGCCGTCCAAATCTGCCTCCGCGATCCACCCTTCCATGAGCAGCCGGCCAAAGACGGTGATAAGGCGGGAGTACCGGTAATCGTATTTCCGGTCCACCTCGCGACGCGCCACGATTTTTGCCGATAATCGCTTTCGTTACATGCTCTTGAATTTCAAATCTCGAATTTTGAATTGCGTCTCTGCCGCGCTGTGACGTGTGCAATCACTTGGCCGTGTAGTTGCCTTGCCGTTCTTGGGACCTAGAGTTTGAGCTAGGGTGAAGACAGATCTCCGACCTAAAGTATAAGTCCGCGCTACGCTGGCCTACCTAATTGAGCAGAGATTGGTTTTGCACCACGATCCAAAAACCACGTCAGTTGCGGCAGAATACGTCCGGATGATCATGATCATATCTTTGACATCTGCGGGAGGTTTGACTGCAGTTATGTCACCGTGTGCAATTTTGTTGCGGGTGTCAACCATGTGGTTCACCATGTTGGTTGTCACTGTGTAATTTGCCTTCAAAAGGCGCGCGAGGTCACCTTGATAGTCTGAGTAGCCAAATCTGTTGAAATATGCTCGAATTTTTTCGAAGGATGGATTTGAGAAGCCCTTATTAAAGCGATCGACTGGCAATGCTTGCGGAAATGGGCCTGTGCGAGACCAGTAGGGTAAGTCGTTGGTGAGGAACTCGAAGAGTTTGGCTGCCAGTTTGTCCGGATCAGCCGTATCCCTCACACCATCGAGGATGTCCTTAGAAATGTGGTAATAGAATCGATCTATGAGTTTTGTTCTCAGAACCGACCTTTGAGTGATGCCATTGAGAGCCACCTCGCCCACTTCTTTGATATACGCTTCCAGATGGGCGCAAAGCAAGACGATAGCTGCTCTGCAGAACACATTAATTTCTTTTCTCATCTTAACCGGGTCCACCTTTTCTTTGGTGGAGGCGATGCGGTGCAAGAGATGAACTTCATCCAATCGCGACACAAATGAGGAATAGGCCGATGTGTACCGGGGCATTATCCCAGCATTTCTCCGATCGCTGCCTGCCACATTTCGAAACGACGAACAGTTCGTTTCTTGTGATCGACCGCTCGGCTGATCAGATCATTAAACTCTTCATTCTTTAGTAGTGCCGTGTACCTCTTGCGGAATTCACTACGGCTTCGGCGCGCCTCTTTTGGCCCCAAGCGCTCGGCAGAAAACATCACGAGATCAAACAGCGCACGGTTAACAGCCCGGGACCTCTGTAACGGCAGCCTTCTGAAACATTCATTCGATCCAAACCATTCAAGCGAGGCGTCGATGGCTTTCTTCCATACACTGTCGAGATTCGCTATTTGCTTTTCAGAATACCCCTTACCATCCTTGGCAACATCATTGAGCCAGTGCTTTTGTGGAGTCCGGTAAGATTCCACTCCATGAATCGAGAAGGCGAAAAATCTTAGCGCCAATTCCTCATCGCGCATCCGCTTGTCTGGCTGTTTCTTTCCAAGAATGCGTAACCACGGCGGGTAGGTGACTGCATCTTCCAGCAATGAATTAAGTGCACCTCTATAGATACAATTGCGTAACTCCTGCGCATTTAGAGGAACGGTATTAGTATTAAGGCGCTGGAAGACATCAAATTTGATCTCTGGGTGTGATTCGTTCGTAATTAGAATGCACCGGAGAGTGTGCGTTTTGAGCTTTCGCTGAAGCTTCGACGGTATCTTATGAAACCGGAGGGCGTTGAGTTCTGTCAATACTTCCAATCCCGAAAGCGCGAACTGGTTGTTTAGGAAACGGTAAATCGAGTAGAGTCGCTGCTGGCCATCAATCACATCAAGTTCAAACTCCTCGTTCTGCGACAGGTAACAGGGCGGTATGGGAACATTGAGGAGAATTGACTCGATCAACCGGGAAGCCAAAGTGTTTGACCAGACATATCGTCGTTGGAAAGTTGGCCGATCAGACAGCGGTCGGAGGAATATCGTCTTGCCTTCAATCTGGTCCATTAATGCTTGGACGACAAGGTCGTATGGTTGCGTGAACAGCCGCCTATCACGAATCGGAACCTCATCTGGGTCTGGTTCTTCGACGGCTTTGTCAACTTCGTATAATGGGGCCGTGTCGCTCATAGTCTCCCTTCGGACTGCCTACCGTATAGAAACGGTCACCTGGCGCGGAGTTATACGCATTTTACACTACTCGCGGCTCTAGACACGACAAGAACGAAAAACAGCGCGGACCTGTTCGGAGGATCCGCGGCTCCTTGTTGTCATTGGCGGACGAACCGCGGAATTACAAGAACAGGTCCGCAGGCTGGCGCATCAGAGCGAAGCTCTGCGGTGTCGAACCATCACGACTCAGCGAAACCCAGAGCCTCGCTCTGCGCCAGCCGCGTGCGCCGCATTTTGGATCGTCACGTAGTGACGTTTGGGCGACCAGCCAACGGGATGCATAACGCAACGTACAGCGCGGGAGAGTTAGTCTCAGGCCGGTCGAAAAGACTTCCCTCCGCAGGTCTGTGCACGAAACCGTAAACGGGGACCTCGCCCGCCCGAAAGGATTTCGCGAGGAATTTGCCCAGATTGCCGGTCGTAGAAACGTTGAAGGTCACAGGGCGGACTGTGGTCTGGAAATAGGAATCGTTGGAGTGGCCGGCGATGGAAGATTCAATGAATCTTGTGAGTATTCCACGAGTTCGGGGGAATCTCATGCCAGTGGGCTCGCGCCGACCCACCGGGATGAATAGTACGTCCCTCAGTTCGTCGGGAACCGTGTGCCAATTGAGCCGCCACTCGCAAGTCGCTCCACCGTGTAACGATGCGGGCGAGCGGTCGGACGCCGCGAACCGCAGAACCACGCAATCCCACAGGCCCAAGTGCTCAACCAGTCTCTCCGCAACAAGTGGCCAGGGTACACGGAAGTCTCTTTCGAGCTGTGAAAGGACGGCAAATGAAAAACCAGGAAAGCCCGCCTGAGGGTACGCCTTCGAGATCTGCAGCAGCCAGGGGCCTGGCACAAGAAGGCACTTCGCCACGTAACCGCACAACCACTCTAGATCGCGGTTTCCCGCCTCGTAGTGCGTTAATGCTCTAGGGGGCCACGTCGTTATGTCGTAAAGCAGAGTGTGCGATATCTCGTGAGCCAGAGCGAACCGTCTCCACGGTTCCCGGTCCCCGTGGACTGGCGAGAGGCTTATCTCGAAGCCGTCGTTGCGTATCAAAAGGCGCCCCCAAATGGGCGGGGCTGCGGTGTCGTAGGTTACCCTCGTCACCTTTCTCGCGCGGAGCAGTTCGTCGGAAAAACGTGCTGGAGGCGAGGATTGGCCGGCCCTTCGTAGCAACTCGAAGACGGTACGCTCTGCCCAATCCCTCACGCGCAGACCGCCCAGAAGGTGGGGGAGAGCGCTCTCCAATCGGACGGCCGTTGCGCTATCGCGTAAACGCATCTTTAATTATTTTTGTGATCGTAGCCCGGTCTCTGATGGCCGATGTATCCGCCAGAAGGGTCTGGATCGCAGCCCCCTCCCTTTTTTCGAACTCGTCATGCAGCAGTCCGTTAGAAAGTCCAAGCGAACGAACCAAAGAGCCTACCATATTCTTGTAAAAGAGTCTCCCAAAGCGCGCCTTCGCATCTGGCAAGAAAGTGAACAGCCTTTGGCAGCCGCCAACGATGGCGTCCGCCTTTTCGGGATAGGAAGGGTTGGCAAACACGCGGATCGCCCAGAGGCTCAAATGCGATTTCAAAATTACCTCTAATTTAGGGCCCACTACAGGGTCGTCAGTGCATTGCGCAAGCGGCCTGAGTTTCCCGTTCCAAAACACCTTCATCTCCGCTAGCTTCATAGCCATCTCGGAATCGGGGCAGTGGAAAAGTACATCGCCGGACTCAAGGTCCACAGCTGAGGCGAGATTGTCCTCGTCCTCGGTCCTGTACTGTGGACTCTCCCACCACTTTCGCATGATGTTCTGCATGACATCGATGTCTCTTAGCTCGTTCTGCTCGGCCTCTACCGTACTTCTCGTGTGCTCATGCACTCTCTTCCAAAGGTTGCGGGACCTGATACGGGAAACAAGCTTCTTCGCGGCAGCAGACTTGCTCTTCTCAAGCTTGTCGAGCAGGGATTCATCCCCCATGTCCAACAGTTCCGTCTTTGTCAGTTGTCCTTCCGTTTTCGCGCGCTGCACTGCCCCTGCTATCATCGTGCCGGCGATAAGCTTGGTGTGGTGAAAGTAGACCCGCTCCCCCAGCAGGTAGCGGTTGTCGAGAAGGCGGATAAGCTCGCTAAGTACATCCCTCCTTGGGTGCGGTCTGCCTTCCTTCCAGAGTCGCACAACAACCCTCTTCACCGGGCCGTCTTTGGACAAATAGAGATATTTCAGGAATCTGTATTCCATGTCTAGGACTATGTTGCAGAAGAAGCAGTCTCGGCGCAGGTAGTCAAGCAAATCCGCACAAACCGTGTTATTCACGAGGTCATGTATGTAAAGGTCCTCCCTTAGGTCCTCCAGATGCGTCTTGTCGGCCTTGTAGATGCGCATGAAGCGCTCGTAAAGGTCGTTCCCTAGATTCTCGACAAGGATCCGGCCAATTGGGCTGTCCTTTCCCAGAAAACGGCTCGTCCGTTCCTCGTCCTTGTCATGGCGCGGGAAGATACAGAATTCATCCTCAATGGTGTGACCGTAGGGTACGTGGCCAATGTCATGAAGAAGAGCGAGACACCTTATTAGTTGTTCGTCCTCTTGCGGGATTTGTCTCTCCTCTTCGCTATTATGCTTGTTCTCCCTAATCCTCCTGACCATCTCACTTGCCATGGACAAAGTGCCGAGCGAATGGTCGAACCTCGTGTGAAGAGCAGTCGGGTAAACTAACTCTGTCGCCCCGAGTTGCTTGATCCTGCGCAGACGTTGGAAATCACGCGTGTCGACGATAGCTGTTTCCAGTCTGCAAAGCGATACGTCCCCGCTGACCGCAAGGCGCACGGTCTTATAGGGTTTGAGGTCCGGCCCTTTTCCGATCACAAACAAGGCAGGTTGGCTGCCGTCTACCCCGCTTCTTTCGGATTCCTTCCCCTCATCCATGCGCTCATCTCCACAGTGTGCTTAATGCCGTTTGTCGCGGTCATTCCTTAAGTGAGATCCACGAGGGTGGCGAAGAACCGTTGGCCGCCGGGGGAATCCCCGGCTGAGGTCCTGCTCACCGGGTCCTGCTGCTTTAAGATACGCCTGGCTACGGGTGAAGTCAAATGCGCGCTCACGCTGGCTAGTCTCCCAGAGCCACCATCGGAAAAAACATGTTTGCACTGTCAAGAGTGAATTTAAGAAGAGGGTGGAGTGGACGACAGGCGAACTATCTCCTGCAGCAGGTAGCCAGTTGAGAATGAGGCAAACGGTAGATGCGACCTCGGGGTCGGGGGAGGGACAACCGGCGTTCAGGGGAGGGGCGGGTTCTCATTTTCCGGCGACGGGCGCGCCAAGAAACGACATCTCGTCACAGGCACTCTTCCTGTCGTGGTCTCGCGAGGCAGGGCGAGGAAATTCGGGAAAGTCCGCTCACTTGTCTTGCGCTGCAGTTTTCGACTCTGGACGCGTCCGAGAAGTGGATTCCCGCATTCGCGGGAACGACGACCTTCAGGGTGTGCCTCCCCGGTATCTTCAATCCCGCGTAGGGGCATGCCATGGCGTGCCCCTGCAGTCGCCGCCGGGGGTGATTTTCAGGAGAGCGGGAATCCAGTCATCGTGTCCGAATCGTAGTTTTTTTGCATTTTTCACTTGACAAACCCAGAGAGACATGCTAGCCTATAATTGTGGTCTTTTTGTGGACACATTGTCGCAGGCGAGCGCAGGGCCGCGCCGAGGCGCAGGGGAAAGCGGAAGGGTCCCGGCTATGGGGGAATGTAGGGAACTACAAAAAATGGAAAATAGTGGGAACGAAGCTAAGAAGTACCTGAAAACAAAGCACATCACTTTTTTCAGTGGTGCAAATTATGCGCGTTTTACGCACAAATTAGCACAAATTAGAGCCTGAAATGAGCAAAAACAGCACAATTTGCAGAAACGAACCGAAGATTCCGAGCCGCGAGGCGAGGCCTGGCAAGTGACAAGAAGTCGACTACAGAAGACCGTTATCGAAAACCTGCTTAGGAGGGCGAAGGTGTCGCGCCCAACGTGCGGGTCGCCCCGACGCGAAACAACATGCCTCTCCCGAGGGGCCGATCGCGGGCCACATCTTTGGCCGGACACCGCGGGCTCCTGCGGTGCACGCCTTCAGCCCCAAAGGGGCGGCCTAACACAGCCCAGGCCAACGGCCTGGGTCGATGAAGTCATTCCTCTCGGGTTCGAAAAAACCCTGAAAGGGCGTGATAAGGCCACCGAACAGCCTTCGTCCGCGTGCTCCCGTAAGGCTTATTCCGCCCTTTCAGGGCTTGTCGCCAATGGAAGCACGGATGCACGGACCCGGGCCGCCGTTGGCCTGGGCTATGCTAGTGCCGCCCCTTTGGGGCTCAGCCCGAGCTTTGCTGCCGAACTCCAGAATTGACGGAACAAACCGAGAATGTCTATGAAAACAAAGGATGGCCGTCGAAAACGGATGCGTCCGGCCAAAGGAATTGGGTGGCGCGGACGGCCCTTCGGCTCGGCACCCTGACGGGAGGCCACGGCAACCTTTGCGGCGCGGCTTTGCCGGAGGCTGCTCCGGCCAAAGTGACAAAATGTCCCAATCAAGGAGCCCCCTCGCCGCTAACACGCCTTACCCGCGCCGACCACGACAAAACGCTCGACAAGGCCTCTGTCGCCGGGATATAATGATGATGCGGCCAACAACCAGGCGAGGAGCTTCGGAAGGGAATGTGCCAACGTCCGCCGTGCCGCCGGTGTCCTCCAGGCGTCCGGGGCCGTGTAAGAAGACCGGAACGCGAGGTCGGAAGCTGACGGGTCGCTAACGATCCGAGGTGCATCTAAGAGATTGTAGGTGGTTCTAATCCGACAGGCTTGCGGCGCTAGCCGAACGCTCGAGTTACCAGACGCTGGAGGCCGCGCCTTAAGCTGACTTCTTATGGACTATCTGCTCTTACTAATCCTGCCACTCCACTCAAGCCTGGTGGGGCGGTATATAAGCTCGATCTTCCACAAAGACCCCTTTCGCGGCATTTACCATGTGAATGCCTTCGATCTCACCATCCTGATACCTTACTTCACGATTCTTAGCATCCTGTCGATTTACGGGATGCATCGCTATTTCCTGACTTACCTTTACGTTAAGAACAAGCAGAAAGCGCCCAAGCCGCAAAAGTACACTGGACCGCTTCCCCGGGTCACCATTCAACTGCCAATTTACAATGAGCGCTATGTCGTTGAGCGGCTGCTCGAGGCCGTGACGCGCATCGACTACCCTCGTGCCCTGCTGGAAATCCAACTCCTCGACGATTCCACGGACGAAACGCGATTTGTAGCCTCACGCCTGGCGAGCGAGTATGCGCGCGCGGGCCACCCGGTCTCCTACCACCATCGCGACAACCGGGAAGGCTTCAAGGCAGGCGCGTTGGCCGAGGGCTTGAAACATGCGAGCGGCGAGTTGATCGCCGTCTTCGACGCGGACTTTGTTCCTCCCCCTCCCGTCATCCGCCAGATGGTTGAATACTTCGCCGATCCCCGGATCGGTGTCGTCCAGGGCCGTTGGACCTGGGTGAATCGCCATTACTCGAACCTCTCGGAAGTCGAGGCCATCCTTCTCGATGGGCACTTCGTCATTGAGCACGGCGGGCGGAACTTCTCCGGCCGCTTCTTTAACTTCAACGGCACCGCCGGCATGTGGCGGCGTGCGGCCATCGAAGACGCAGGCGGCTGGCAGCACGACACGCTCACCGAAGACACCGATTTAAGCTATCGTGCGCAACTGAAGGGCTGGAAATTTGTCTATGACCCGAATATCGAGTGCCCCTCTGAGCTGCCGGTCGAGATGAATTCCTTCAAAACACAGCAGGCTCGCTGGGCTAAGGGCCTGATCCAGGTGGCCAAGAAACTCCTTCCCCGGATTTGGCGAAGCCGTCAGCCGCTGCGCATCAAGCTCGAGGCCACATTCCATCTCACCGCCAACCTCGCTTATCCCTTGATGGTGGTCTTTTCGCTCATTCTCCTCCCCGCCATGATCGTGCGGTTCTACCAGGGTTGGTTCCAGATGTTGTACCTGGACCTGCCCATGTTCCTGGCGTCCACCTGCTCAGTTTCCAGCTTTTACATGGTGGCCCAACGTGAGCTCTACCCGAAAGACTGGTGGAAACGCCTCAGATTCATGCCCTTCCTCATGGCCACCGGCATCGGCCTTTCCGTGACCAATTCCATGGCGGTGATCGAAGCGCTGCTAGGCAAGCGGTCGGAATTTGTCCGCACTCCGAAGTACCGGGTGGAGTTGAAGGAAGAAGGCTGGGAGCAGAAGAAGTACGTCCGCCGGGGGGGTGGTTGGCAGCCCTACGTCGAACTGGGCTTGGCGGCCTATTTCGTTTTCGCAACCGCGTACGCATATCGGGTCGAGAACTACCTGACGGTGCCTTTTCTGCTCCTCTTCCTCGTAGGCTACACTTATATGGGCACCATGTCGCTTTTCCAGACGCCCCTGCGCCGGCTTTGGAATACCCTGCCTGCCTTTGGCCGCTCGCGTCCCGCTTCACAAGAGACATAGTTCCATATCAACTGCAAGCCTTGTTATTCCGAGCCTTTCGCCGTCATCCTGAGCCCTTCGCTTGTCATTCTGAGCGGAGCGAAGAATGACGGCGCGTCGCCTGCGGCTCCTCGGAATGACAGGCCGAAGCAGGGCCGGCCATGTTACACTCGTGATTTCGCGGAGTTTCTCATGCTGATGCGTCGATCGCGCAACTTATTCTGGCTTGCGATGGGGCTTCTGGTTTCCATACTTCCAGCCCTGGCTTGGGAACGCGAGCCGTTGTCGGTTTTTCACGAGCGGCGCGTGCGCCTGGTGCGCGAGACGGACGGTGACGGAGTCATCGTACTTTTCGGCTACAAGGATGCCGACGTGGCCGCCAGCGTGACGACCTTCCACCAGAATGAAAACTTCTACTACCTCACCGGCTGGAACGAACCGAACGCGATGATGTTGCTGATCCCGAAGGCTGCAAAGGCCGGCGCTGCACCCGAACTCGACAAGGAGATCCTGTTCATACCGGCGCGCAACTTGTTCGAGGAAAAATGGAATGGGCCGAAGCTTGGGCCGGACGATCCTGACGCGAGCGCGCGGACAGGCTTCCCCACCGTTAAAGCCGCATCACTCTTTCAGTCGGACCTTCTGGAAGCGCTCAAGGCTTTTCCCAAGATCTACACGGAACTGACCCCGCAGCCGGAGAGCGGTGAAGACTATTTCCAGGCTGAGATCGTGTCCAAGCTGCGCGGGATGGCCCCCCTGGCGACCTTTGCCGACGTGCGCCCGCATGTGGAGCGCCAGCGCGCGTTGAAATCACCGGGCGAGATCGCCCTGCTTCGCAAGGCCGTTGACGCCTCGGTTGAATCGCACTTGGCGGCGGCGAAAACGGTTCGGGCGGGCGTCTGGGAGTACGAGGTGGCCGCCCGCATGGAATACGAGTTCCGGCGGCGCGGATGCGAATGGCCGGCCTACCCGCCCATCGTTGGCTCGGGCTTTTTTTCAACCGTTTTACACTACGATGCCGACGACCAACAAATGCAGGACGGCGACGTGGTGGTCATGGATGTGGCGGGGTCGTATAGCGGCTACGCCGCTGACATCACGCGTACCCTGCCGGTTAACGGACACTTTACGTCACGCCAGCGCGAGATCTACGAGATCGTGCTGGGTGCGCAAAACGCCGCGATGGCCGCCGCCAAGCCCGGCATGTCGATGGGGCGGGGCAAAAACAGCCTCCACGAGATTGCCTTCAAATACATCAACACCCACGGAAAGGACATGCACGGCAACCCTCTCGGCCAATACTTCATGCATGGCTTGGGCCACTCGATCGGCCTGAACGTCCATGACCCCATGAACTACAATATGCCCCTCCAGCCCGGCATGGTGGTCACCATGGAGCCCGGCATTTATATTCCCGAAGAGAAGATTGGCGTCCGCATCGAGGATGACATCCTCATCACCCAGGATGGGAACGAACTGCTCAGCAGGCGCCTGCCGCGCGCAGTGGAAGACATTGAGAAGCTCATGGCCGGGCGGTGAGCGTCATAGCGCCGCTTTAAGATTGGCACACTCCTCGTGCTGAGAAGGTGCGAGGAATTTCGGAATGTCATCCTGAGCGCAGCGAAGAATCTCTGTAGTTGTTCGCAAATCACTGGAGCCTGGGATACTGCCGAGATCCTTCGCTGCGCTCAGGATGACAAGCGGTCAGGTTTCTTCATAGCTTCTGCCTTGAAGGTCAGCGCTAGGGGAGAGAACATGCTTCCTTTAAGACGTTTGCAGATGTACAATAGAAGTTCAGCCGGATGAAGGGTTCTACCCAAGCGGATCAAGGCCAGGTGTCTGCCCAGGTCTATGTTTGACGCTTTACAAAGTCGTTTCCAGAAAGTTTTCAAGTCCTTGCGCGTGCAGGGAGTTCTGAGCGAGGACGTGGTTGACGAAAACTTGCGCGAGGTGCGGCTAGCCCTCCTCGATGCCGATGTCAGCCTGAATGTAGTCAAAGCCCTGCTCGACCGAGTGCGCGTCAAAGCCCTGGGCGAAGAGATTCGCTCCAGCATGTCGCCGGGCCAGGAAGTGATTCGGATCGTTCGCGATGAGTTGATTGAGATCCTGGGACGAGAGGCCTCGCTTCTCACGTTTTCGAAAGAATACCCGACGGTCTTCCTCATTGTGGGGCTTCAAGGTTCCGGCAAAACGACCACGGCAGGCAAACTGGCGCTATGGCTTTCCGCTCGGAAGCGGCGGCCGATGCTGGTCTCTACGGACGTTTACCGTCCCGCGGCTCGCGAACAGTTGGCGGTGATTGCCAAGGCTATCCAGTTGCCTTGCTTCGCCGGCCAAGGGCTCAACTCGCCTATCGATTTGGCGCTGGCGGCCCGCAAAGACGCCGCGGACCGCGGACACGATGTGCTGATTGTTGATACCGCCGGACGCCTGCACATTGATGAAGAGATGATGCAGGAAGTGAGCGATCTGCGCACGCGCCTTCGCCCCAGCGAGGTGCTGCTGGTGGCCGACGCCATGGTTGGTCAGGACGCCGTGCGCAGCGCCCAGGAGTTCCACGAGCGGCTGGGGACCTCGGGTGTGATCCTGACCAAACTTGACGGCGACGCGCGCGGCGGCGCGGCCCTGTCGATCCATCATGTAACAGGCCAGCCGATCAAGTTTATCGGAGTGGGTGAGAAATATGACGCGCTGGAGGTGTTCTACCCGGACCGGATAGTTTCCCGTATACTGGGCATGGGCGACATCCTGTCGCTTATCGAAAAGGCCGAAGAGAAGATCGATAAGCAAAAGGCCCTGGAGGTTCACCGCAAACTCCAGACCGATACCTTCACTCTGGAGGATTTTCGCGATCAGCTTCACCAGGTGCGAAGCTTGGGGCCCATGGACCAGATGCTCGGTATGCTCCCCAAGATAGGCATTTTTAAGGACGCCGCGAAAGCCAACGTTGACGAGAAGGAACTGATCCACATCGAGGCGATCATCGACTCCATGACTCCGCAGGAACGGCGCAACCACGAGATCATTAACGGGCGGCGCCGCAAGCGGATTGCGAAAGGCAGCGGTACGAGCGTCCAGGAAGTGAATCAGCTCTTGAAACAGTACTTCCAAATGCGCAAAATGATGAAATCCTTCAGCCAGAACTTTCTGGGGCGGCAACTCAGTAGGCTGAAGATGCCCGTGGGGGAAGGTGGAGTGAAAGTTTAAGGAGGGCAGTTTTAGTGGCTGGCATTCCCTGTGCACATGGACCTGCGGCCCACCCACGGAGATGAAAGTGGTGGTCATCTTGAGCGAAGCGAAGGATCTGCAGTTGCAGTCCGACGCGAACTGATGCAGACTCTTCGCTTCGCTCGGAATGACAGGCTTGGCAGTCAGTGAAATACTGCGGGGCTTCTCAGCCTGCAAAACTTGGATTTCAGGGGGGACGATTGTTAAGGATACGTTTGGCTCGGACGGGAGCCAAGAAAAAGGTCAGTTATAGAATTGTGGTCATCGCTGGTGAGAAAGCGCGTGACGGGCGCTTCCTGGAAATATTAGGTCACTACAACCCGCGCCGGCATCCTCCAACGGTGGTCTTTGATAGAGAACGCGCGCATTACTGGATAAGCCGGGGCGCCCAGCCTTCCGAGACGATTCAGAGCTTACTCAAGAAGGCGCCGGAAGTCCCGACATCGAGTGTCCCGACATCGAGTTGACGGCACTCGGTGGCCCACCGGTTCAAGCCGGTGCGAATTGCACTCATTTGTTCTGACACAGGCTTTCTAATAGGGTATACAAGCAGGAGTCGCGTGCGAGGGAGGGCCACATGAAGGAACTGATCGAAGCAATCGCAAAGGCGCTGGTGGACAACCCGGACCAGGTGACAGTGCGGGCCATCGAGGGCGAGCAGGTGACGGTGTTGGAGCTTCGCGTACACCCTTCCGACCTGGGAAAGGTGATCGGCAAGCAGGGCCGAACCGCGCGCTCCATCCGCACGATTCTCAACGCCGCGGGGATGAAGCTGAAGAAGCGATTCACTCTGGAAATTCTCGAGTAGGAGGTCCGTGCCCGATCGCTTCCTTGCCGTCGCGCGCGTGGTTCGCCCCCAAGGACGCCGGGGGGAAGTGCTGGCCGAACCGCTGACGGACTTCTCTGCGCGCTTCAAAGAACTCCGCGAGGTATTCCTGGAGAACCCTGGAACGGCTCCTCAACCCATTAAGGTCGAGAACGTTTGGCCCCACAAGGGCCGGATGGTGATCAAGTTTTCCGGAGTCGACTCCATCTCGGACGCTGAGAGTCTAAAGGGGCGGCACCTGTTGATTTTGGCGGAAGACAGAATGCCGCTTCCTCCAAGTCATTACTACCTCTGGGAGCTTGAAGGTTGCCGGGTAGTCACGGAACGCAGTGGACAACAAGTGGAAGTGGGCACGGTTACGGGCATCGAGCCCACGGGCGGTGTGGATGTCCTCCAAGTGGCGACGCCACACGGAGAAGTCCTGATTCCCCTGGCGCAGGCCATCTGTACGAAGATCGACACGCAAGCCAGGACCATCTTGATTGACCCGCCCGAAGATCTGCTGGATATTAATGCATGACTTTTGACGTTATCACCATCTTCCCGGAGTTCTTCAGGAGCGTGCTGGAGTATGGCGTGCTGAAGCGCGCCCTTTCCGGCGGGCAAGTCAGCATTCGCCTGCATGACTTGCGGGAATTCACCGACGACCGCCACCGGAGCGTGGACGACCGGCCGTTTGGCGGCGGGCCCGGGATGGTCTTCAAACCCGAACCCCTCTTCAAGGCCGTCGGCGCGCTGCAATCCGAGTCGCCGGATCGGCGCCTTCCAGTAATCCTGCTTTCGCCGCAGGGAAGGCTTTTTAGCCAGGCCTTGGCGCAGGAGTTGGCGCGGGAGGAGCGCGTGGCGCTGATTTGTGGCCGGTACGAGGGTGTGGATGAACGCATCGCGGAGCATGTGGCCACGCAAGAGATCTCCATCGGGGACTTCGTACTAAGCGGAGGGGAACTTCCCGCGGCGTTAGTCATGGAATCCGTGATCCGCCTCCTGCCGGGTGTTCTCGGGAATGAGGAATCCGCCTGCCAGGAATCCTTCACCGCTCCGCGCGCAAGTTCCTTCGAATTCCGTCACGGCCTGCTCGATTTTCCGCAGTATACCAGGCCGGCAGAGTATCAGGGTTGGACGGTCCCGGAAGTCCTGCTTTCGGGAAATCACGAAGAGATTCGCCTTTGGCGCCGCCAGCGCGCGCTCGAGAAAACATGGCGCCGGCGGCCCGATTTATTGGCCGGTTTCCCGCTGAGCGACGAAGAGCGTCGCTGGCTGGAGGCGCTCCGGGCAGAGGAGTGCGAACCGGTCGTTATTCCAAGTTCGGGAGAATAGGAATTATGAATGCGCTCGAAAAAGTTGAACAATCACAGATGAAGAAAGATTTGCCTCAGTTCCAGTCCGGTGACACGGTGCGTGTACACGTCATCATCAAAGAAGGAGATAAGGAACGGATCCAGGTCTTCGAAGGCACGGTCATCGGCCAGCGGCGGGCCGCCAATCATTCCACGTTTACGGTACGCAAGATTTCCTTCGGCCAGGGCGTCGAGCGAATCTTCCCTTTGCATTCACCTACCATCAGTAAGATCGAAGTGGTCCGTTCCGGTAGGGTGCGCCGCGCCAAGCTCTATTACCTTCGCAAGCTGCGCGGCAAGGCGGCGCGTTTGCGTGAAGTCCGCACGGAACAGGAAGCCTGAGAAATAACCGTCCGCTTGCTGCAGCGTAGGGGCGGCCCTTGTGGCCGCCCTCGGGCGGCCACAAGGGTCGCCCCTACTGATTTATTGACAGCGCACCCCCTCAACGGTTATGGTTCACACCATGCCGCCCTCACCAAGCTCCAGTGAGTTCAGGTGTACTTGGAAACTGGAGAAACAGGTCTTCCAAGCGGGATGCCGCCTCGTGGCAGGCTGTGACGAGGCGGGACGCGGCGCACTGCTCGGTCCGCTTTATGCTGCCGCCGTCATCCTCGATCCCGCCAAGCCCATCCTGGGTGTTGATGACTCCAAGAAACTCACTCCTTCCCGGCGCGAATCGCTCTCGCGGGAAATCACCGAGAAGGCCATAGCCTTCAAGGTCGTCTCCGTTTCCGCAGCCGAGGTTGATGCGATCAACATCTACGAGGCCTCAAGGCAAGGAATGATCCGCGCCTTGTTGGCGCTTGATCCGGCTCCGGAGTTCATTCTTACGGACGCCATGCCTCTGGAAGGCCGCAACAAAGGCACCGGGTTTCCGATTCCCTATCGCGCGGTGGTCCATGGCGACGCGCTCTCGGTCTCTATTGCCGCCGCCTCCATCCTGGCCAAAGTAGCCCGCGACGCGCACCTTCAGGAACTCGATCGCTTGTACCCAAGGTACGGCTTGGCGAGAAATATGGGCTACGGAACGCAGGAACACCTCGGAGCTTTAGCCACTTACGGTCCGTGTCCCGAGCACCGGAAGAGCTATCAGCCTGTAATGGATTACCTGCTTCCGTTGTTCCCGTTTTCGGCCGCGCCGTCGCAAGGATTGGAAACAAAATCCTCTGAACCTGGGAAAGAATCAAGAGCCCCTGTCATCCTGAGCGGAGCGAAGGATCTCAGCAGTTTGAAGGGGGCGCGTGATCCGGAACAAACAACTACGGAGATTCTTCGCCCGCAAAGAGCGGCGGGCTCAGAATGAAAGTGATCTCCCATGTCATCGTTACTCATCAAAGGCGGTAACGTAATCTCGCCCGAGGACCAGTTGGACGGCGAGTTCGATGTTTTGCTTGAGGATGGTGTGATTCGCCAGGTCGCACCCCACATAAGCCTGGTGGCGGACGAGGTCCTCGAGGCCGCAGGCAAGGTCGTCTCACCGGGATTCGTGGATCTCCACGTCCACTTGCGCGAGCCAGGCGGTGAGGTCTCCGAGACACTGGAGACAGGGTTGGCGGCCGCCGTTGCCGGAGGCTTTACCGCCGTTTGCCCCATGCCCAACACCAAGCCGGTCACCGACCGCCCGGAACTTGTGCGTGCCACAATCGAGAAGTCCAAGCGAATCGGGCTGGCCCGCGTACTTCCGATCGCCGCAGTTACCATGGGAAGTCAAGGGGAATCGCTAACCGACTTTCGCGCCCTGGTGGAGGCCGGTGCGGTGGGCTTCTCCGATGATGGACGGCCGGTGAAGACCGCCGGTTTATTGAGGCGCGCCTTGAAAGTGCTGAAGGAGCTTAATGTCCCCCTGATGGACCACTGCGAAGACCCCAGCTTGAGCGCCTCCGGAGTGATCAACGAAGGCCCCGTCTCGGCCCAACTGAACGTCCGAGGCATTCCGACCACCGCGGAGGACGTTTGTGTGGCGCGCGACCTGATCGTGGCCGAGGCTCTGGGCGCACACCTGCACGTCAGTCACATCTCCAGCGCCCGCTCCGTCGATCTGGTGCGCCTCGCCAAACACCGAGGCATCCGCGTCACCTGTGAGGCTACGCCGCACCATTTCACGCTCACCGACCAAGCCGTCCTTGAGCATGGCACCAACGCCAAGGTCAATCCACCGTTGCGCAGCGAGCCTGATGTCGAAGCTGTCGTGGAAGGGCTTCGGGATGGAACGATTGACGCCATTGCCACCGACCACGCTCCCCACGCTCCCGAACTCAAGGCCAGGCCCCTCGCTAGCGATTCTCCCTTCGGCCTCATCGGGCTCGAGACGGCGCTGGGCCTGGCGCTTACGCGACTGGTGCACACGGGGAAGATCTCGATGTGGCATCTCATCTCTTTGATGAGCGCCAACCCGGCCCGCATCGTGAACCAGCCGTGTGGACGACTTGGCGTGGGCCGGCCGGCCGACATCACGATCTTTGATCCGGGCCTCGAGTGGACCTACCGCGCTGCCACAGGCCGCTCGAAAAGCCGCAATTCGCCTTTTGATGGGTGGACGTTGAAGGGCGCTGTGATCGCCACGATTGTCGACGGAAAAATCGTTTACCGCCGCTCGTAGCTGCGCTGCTCGAAGCTGGCAACTCCGATGTGGCGCGGGCGTCTCGCCCGCGGTCGCGGGAGCGTCCCGCTCCCGCGCACGGGCAGGATGCCCGTGCCACGGCGGGCGGGACGCCCGCCCTACGGCTTTCAAAGAAGTGCGAGATTCGGTGCCGCCTGTTAGATTTCCCTGCGGCCTTCGATAGCTTTGAGCATGGTGATCTCGTCGGCGAACTCGAGTTCGGAGCCTACCGGAATCCCCATTCCTATTCGAGTTACTTTCACCCCGAGAGGCTTGAGTAGTTTGGAGAGGTAAACGGCGGTAGCTTCACCTTCCACCGTGGGGCTGGTGGCAATGATGAGCTCCTTGACCTTGCCGGATTTCAGCCGATCGACCAGATTCTTGAGCTTCAACTGCTCGGGACCAATACCCTGCAAAGGCGAAAGCACGCCATGCAGGACGTGATACTGCCCACGGAATTCCCGCGTCTTCTCAACAGAAACGACGTTGTACGGCGTCTCGACTACACAGATCACTTCCGGGTCGCGGCGAGGATCGGAGCAGTATCCACACGGGTCGGCCTCCGTGAGGTTATTGCACACGCTGCACAGCTTGATCTTGTCTTTGACGTCGAGAATGGCCCCCGCGAGACGCTCGGCCTCGTCACGCCCCACGCGTTCCAGGTGGAATGCAATCCGCTGCGCTGACTTCTGCCCGATGCCGGGGAGCCGTTTCAGCTCATCGATCAAACAAGCCAGCGGCTCGGCGTAATCCTTCATAGTGGCGGAAAACGGAAATTGGAAACTGGAAAATCGGAAACTGGAAATTGGAAACTAGAAAATGGGCTGCGAGTTGGAAGCCGCCTAAGGTTGACACATCATGCTAACCCACAAGGCGTACGTTCCATTTTCCAGTTTCCAGTTTCTAATTTCCGGTTTGTCCTACGTAAGTCCGGGGATATTGAGTCCACCCGCCAAGCTTCCCATCTGGCTGGCGAGCTGTTCGTCCACCTTTCGGGTTGCGTCATTCACGGCAACCAGGACGAGGTCCTGCAACATTTCCAGGTCACGGGATGCAAAGATTTCCTGTTCGATATGAACTTCGCTGAGTTGCTTCTGCCCGTTCATTCTGACGGTCACCATCCCGCCACCCGCTGACCCCTGTACCTCCAGCTCATCCAACTGCTTCTGAAGCTGTTCCTGAAACTGCTGAACTTGCTTCAGCATTTGTTGCATCTGTTGCAGGTTTTTCATCGCTCACTCCTGGCTGAGGTCTTGGACACTCTCCAAAGCGCCGTCAAATCTCTTCCTGAAGGCCTCAACCCCTGGGTCGCGGTCAGCACGCTCGCGCGCGCTCAGCCTGGGCGCCTGAGACTCTGCTCGAAGCTCTTCAAGTGTAACATAAATCCTGACGGGCTGGCCGAGCACCTGGGCGCACACTGCCCGCAACGCCTCCTGCTGCTCGCGGGCCTTCAAAAGGTCGGCATACAAGGAGTCCTTCTGCTGAAAAGTAAAATGGACTTCACCGTCCTCGATGCGGAAGGCGGCCAAATGATCCAGACAACTGCTCAGGAAGCGTTTCGATTGGTCGAAAAGCGTCGACTTGATGGAGGAGAGCCGAGCATCTTCCGCGGAACCCCCTGCGTCCGGATCGGCAACCCTTGTGGTGGGCCGCGTTTCCACGCTCACCGGCGGGCGGCCTTCCGGGGCAACCCTTTCTTGGGGAGGTGTAGTTGCGGGAGCGTCAGCCGGTTGGGTGCGAACCGGGCCGGCGGCCTCTTCAGCTACGGGATCGGCACGCACGATGACCCGCGGGGTACCACGGGACGGCTCGGAGGCGGACGGGTTCCTCGGCGGTGCCGCTCCCATCGTCTTGTCCGCCGGAACGGCCTGCCCAAGCTGCGAAAGCAACCCCTCGAGTGAGGCCAGGCGCTGGGCATGCACCAATTTCATCAGTCCCAGCTCAAGGTGAAAGCGCGGCTGGAGCGCGTAGCGCATCTCACTCTCGGCGCGCAGCAAGAGGTTGAAAAAGCGAGCCAGGTCCTCTTCGCTGAAAAGCTGGGATAATTGCGCCAAACGCGCCCGCTCTGCGCTCGCCACCTGCATCAGCGAGCTATCGGCGCCACAACTCTTGGCCACCATCAAGTTGCGCACCGTGCGGGTAAGTTCGGCGCAGAAGTGTCCCAGTTCATAACCTTCGGTCGCCAGTTGCCCGACCAGTTCGAGAACCCGCCGTGCGTCCCGTCCGCTAACGGCTTCCAGCACGTCACCCAGCAACTGGGCGGGAACCACGCCCAGCACCTGGCGGACGTGTTTCTCCTCAAGCTCGTTCCCACAGGAGGCGATGACCTGATCGAGCAGCGAAAGGCCGTCGCGCATGCTCCCTTCGGCAGCCTGCGTGACGGCGCTGAGGGCGCCTTCGTCGGCCTTGATCTGTTCCTGTTCGCAGACTGCTTTCAAGCGTGCGAAGATCTCTTCATAGTCGAGCAGCCGGAACGAGAAGTGCTGGCACCGCGACTGGATGGTGGAAGGAAGTTTGTGGGGTTCGGTGGTGGCCAGAATGAACAAGGAACGAGGAGGCGGCTCCTCAAGAGTTTTCAGCAGCGCATTGAACGCCTCCGTGGTCAGCATGTGCGCTTCATCGATGATAAAAATCTTGTAGCGGTCGCGCGCCGGAAGGTAGCGCACGGTTTCGCGCAATTCCCGGATTTCATCGATTCCACGATTAGACGCGGCATCGATTTCCATGACGTCAATGGAATTGCCCGCCGCGATTTCCTGGCAGGAGGGACACACCCCGCAGGGCTTCACCGTGGGACCTTGAAGGCAATTGAGGGCTTTGGCCAAAACCCGGGCGGTGGTGGTTTTGCCCACTCCGCGGGCGCCGGAAAAGATATACCCGTGCGCCACGCGCTCGCTGAGGATGGCATTTTTCAGCGTGTCGGTGATCAGACCTTGCCCCACCACGTCTTCAAAGACCTGGGGCCGGTACTTGCGGGCTATAACCTGGTAGGACATGAGCAATTTTAGATTTTGGATTTTGGATTTGCGATTAGAGTCTCAACATGGTGTTTAAACTGGGTGCTAATCTAAAATCCAAAATCTAAAATCCAAAATAAAATGGGTCAGACTTCGGGTTGATCTGCGGCACACGGAGAGGCTCGGTACCGTTGCTTCCTTCCGGACCTGGCGGGGTTCGCGAACATCCGTCGCACAGAGCCCGAAGTCTGACAAGTTCGACGCTTCTTCCCCTGCGAAGTTCATCGAACTATGGCATGTTAGCATGCGCCGGGGCGGGCCGTCGATCAATTTGCATGGTTGGCAGTGGTCCAGTTTGAAATCGATACCTACGTGTGGTATACGATTCCATCAATCTTAACCTTTGAGCACCAGAAGCAATGGAGAATATCCTTGTCCGGAATGAGCGTTGCAAGATTCAAACGGCGCCAGTGGTGCAGACCCACACGGCAGAGCAAACTCATCAAGGCGTTGGATTCGTGTTCTCTGTGCGGCCACAGTTTTGCGGCACGAATTGCAAGGTCGCGATCGGGTTGCGTATTCTCCAGCACAGCCACCGGCTTCACACCTCTCACTCCTGATTCCCGACTCCTGACTCCTGACTCCTGACTCCTTGTTTGCTCTTCAACTCTTCGAGCTCCTTCTGTAAACGCGCCTGCCGCCGGGAAAGACTCCAAGCGTAAACAAAGAAGAGCACCCACAGCGCCGAGAATGCCACGAACAAATATGTGTTGAGCACGTTAGTCCTCAGAAAAACGGGTCGCAAGAGTTCTTCGCAGAGCGCTCACTTCCCGCCGCGCTTTCGACACCCGGAAGCGTTGCGCGAGAAGGTAACTGAACAAGCAATGAAAAGCACCCACGCAGACCATGAAGGTCAAGAACATACGCGGGTCGAGCCCGGAACCCTCTCCGCCCGCGATCACCGGTTGAGGGTGCTGGGTACGCCACCAACGGATGGCCATATAATCGATCGGGACATCCACAAATCCGATAATGCCCACCACCGCGGCAAGCGTAGCTGCGCGCCCAGGGCTCGATACGTAACTGCGCAGCATCAGGTACGATACAAAGAGCAGCCAGAGAACGAAGGTCAGCGTCAACCGAGCGTCCCAAGTCCACCAAATGCCCCATACCGGCTTTGCCCATAACGGCCCTGTGAAGAGGAGGCTCGAACAGAAAATGAATCCGACTTCTCCGGCCGCGTGCGCCAACTCGTCGGCGAGCGGGGAACGTTTCCAGAGGTAGATCACGCTGCTGAGGAAAACGATGGTGTAGGCCGTCCCGGCCACCCAAGCCAACGGCGCATGGATGTAGAAAATCCGTTGCACCTCGCCCATGGTAAGCTCCTGCGGCGCATAAAGAAAAATCATCCAGAACGCCAGGAGCATCCAGGCTAGAGTTGCGAAAAAGTGCACTGAGTGGAGACCTTTGGCCATTGTCCGTGGTCCGTGGTCCGTAGTCCGTTGTCACTTACCTGTCGTGCGTTGCCCGGCGCCCCTTGGACCTCGAATCGCGCACTTCTCCACTCCAGAGCGCCAGAGCAACGGACAACTGACAACGGACCACGGGCCTACTCTTCAAGGACGTACTCAAACAGCAGATAGGACAGCACGACGAAAATCACTGCGATGCCCGCCGCAAGCTTAACCCAGCTCATGTAACTTGAGGGCGGGTCACCTTTGAGCGCCCCCGTGGAAGCTTCGATTCCAGCGATAAAAATCGGGAGGGCGACAGGAAACTGCAACACCGGCAACATGACTTCGCGCATGTGGAGGTTGGCGGCGATGGCCCCGAACGTCGTGCCCACCGCCACGTAGCCCACCGTACACAAAAAGGTGATCAACGCAAACCACTTGAGCGAGGGCACAAAGGAAAAATTATACCAAAGGCTCGCGGCGAAAACGATGACGCTTTCCGCGATGCTCAGAAAGATCAAGTTTGCCAGCATCTTGCCCAGATAAACCAAACCGGGATCCACCGGAGCAAGCACCATCCCTTCCAGGCAGGCGTTTTCACGTTCCAGCGCGAACGACCGGTTGAAACAGAGCACGCCCGCAAAAGCAAACGCCACCCACAAGAGTCCGGGAAGCTGGCGCAAAGATTCTTCACGCCCCGGCTCGAAGGCAAAGTTAAATAGGAAGACGACCAGGATGCCGAAGACGCACACAGACGCCAGCGTCTCCCGATTGCGCCACTCCAACCGGAGGTCCTTAACGAGAACAGCCGCGATGATCTTGAGGCTCTGCACGGGCGTAGGATTCAGGATTCAGGAGTCAGGATTCAGGAGTCAGGAGTCAGAAGTCTGGCGCGACGACTTTGATTGGCGACGACGGCTCTGCCTTCTGATTTCTGCTCTCCGATTTCGAATTTCTAATTTCAGATTTCAGATTTCCGACTTCTGCCTTCAGACTCCTGAATCCTGACTCCTGAATCCTGACTCCTGCCTTCCACCGGTCCATCATACCGAATCCTCCCGGCCTCCAAGGTCACGAGTCTGCGCGCCAGGGCCGCTCCGCGCGCGAAATCGTGAGTGGAGAATACCACTGTTCTTCCCTCGCCCGGAAGCTGCCGCATCAGGCTCTCCAAGGTGGCCACGGTAGCGGCGTCGAGCCCCGTAAAAGGCTCGTCCAACAACAAGAACGTCGGCTCATGCAAGAGGGCCCGAGCCAGCGCGACGCGCTGCTGCAGGCCGCGGGAGAGCTTCCGCACGGGTGTGTGGACCCGGTCTCCCAGAGTGAAGAGCTCCAGCGCAGCTGCGATTTTCTTTTCGGGTTCCGGCAAGGAGAACAAGGTGCCGAAGAATTCCAAGTTCTCGCGCACCGTCAAATCGCCGTAGAGGAAAGTCGAGTGAGATACAAATCCGATGGCTGCCTTGGCCGCCGCCGCGTGCTGGCGGATGTCTCTCCCCTCGAAGACAACCTCGCCCTCGCTCGGCCGCGCCAGGGTCGCAAGGAGGCGGAGGAGGGTGGTCTTGCCAGCGCCGTTAGGACCGTAGAGCAGAATTGACTCGCCCGGCCCTACGCGCAGTTGCGCTCCGACCAGCGCCGCGAGGTCGCCATAATACTTGGAGACGTTTCGAAGTTCGAGGCCGGCCCTAACGGGAGGAGGTGTGTCGGGTGGCATAAGATTCGAGCAGCAAGGGCGAGGCTTTCTTCAGCGTCGCGGTCAATCGCGCCTTCAGGTCCAGCCGCTCTTTCCAATACTGTTTTTCAGGTACCTTGCCTTGAGCAAAGAGTTCATCGAGATCAGCCAGAGAATTAAACAACGCATCTGCCGTAGCCGCGAGCTCTTTTTGCACTGAACTCGTTCTCTGTGCTTCCCTGAATCGTGGCCATTCCTTGGCCAGGCGAATGCCGAGCGCCCAAAGCAACAGCAACAATAAGCAGGCCAGCAGGGGAACACCCACTCGGGTGATGGGGTTAGGGAGGATCTGGACTTGCGCTTGCGCCTGCCCCGACTCCGTTCCTGCGCCCCCCGCCGTATTATCGGCTCGTGCTTCACCGCTCAGGCGAGCCTCGAGCTCCGTTCCCTGCTTCAAGCCCGAGGCCACATACCGTTGGCTGCCCGTTTCGGCGTCACTTCCGGCGGGTGTGAAGAGCGTCGAATCCACCGTGAGGCTGGGAGGTGAAACCAGGAGCTCAGCGTTGGTGATGGGATAAGGATATGAGTCGCCCAACTCCAGACGGTTCGAACTGTAATCCACATCGTACGCAACCATGACCACGGTCGCGCCGGGCTTAAGCGGATACTGAAGAGAATAATCGCCACGGCCTTTCCCGGCGCTCACGGGCTGCGGCAATGGCATGTTCATCAGCCCTGCCACGGCCGCATTCGGCTCGATGATACCCGGCGATAGATGAAACTGGAATGTCCCGGCCGGGTTGACATAGCTGCGTGGAGGGTCGCTCGCATTCCTGACTGCAAACATCTCCTGCACGTGGGCTTTGCTGCCCTGGGCATGGACCACCAGGCGCGCCGATTGAATGCGCAGCGCTGGCGCAGAGGCGGAAGAATCGTACAGGGTAATGATGATGTTGGCGGTTCCCTCAGGATCAAATTGCGCCGGGGCGTTATAGTCCACTCCCTGATAAGGCGCTTGCACCAAATAGAAAGACGTCGGGTCGATGTTGGCCGAGGGAAAAACAAAGCGCCCGCTCGCATCCGTCGTAACCGACGCCACGCGCTGCATACCGCCTCGCGGAAGCAGCAACTGCACGGTCTGGTTCGCTGCCGGCTGGCCGTTCGTGCCATTGGCGACCACGCCTTGAATCCTCCCCTGCGCCGACAAAACTTCCGGGAGGCAGACAAGGAACAGAACGGAGATTAGAGAGAGCGAACCACTGCGCATGTTGCACAAGCCCTTTAACGTGATACTTAGAGTATTCTGAATCCTCCGCAAAAATACAAGTTTTTTGTGTCCTGGCCGAACGGGTAACGGGGACGGCTCATTAGCCTGTGTGAAAACCTCATCTAGAAAATGGGCCGACGGTGGATGGATGTGGCGCGGGCGTCTCGCCCGCGGTCGCGGGAGCGTCCCGCTCCCGCGCGCGGGCAGGATGCCCGCGCGACAGCGGGCGGGACGCCCGCGCCACGATTTTCAAAGCAGTGCGAGATTCCTCGTCGCCTGCCCTTCTCGGAATGACAGACTAATCGAGCTCTCACCCAGACTCTTATGACCCTGCGGGATGCCTTCGTTGCCGTTGAAACAGGAACACGAACGGGATAATGAGCAGAAACAGGAAGCCCATCAGGCGGAAGACGCTCAAGAAGCTCAGCAACGTTGCCTGCTGTTGCACCGCCCCGTAGAGCATCGCCTGGGCGCGATGACTTGCGGTGACCGGGTCGGCGCCGCCTTGCACGAACAATCTTTGCGCCTGCTCCAGCGCTTGCCGGGTGACGGGGCTGACGTCCGTCACATGCGCAGCGAGCAGCGATTGATTGAACTGCGAGCGCCGGGCAATCCAAGTGGTAACAAAGGAAACGCCCATGCTCGAGCCGATGTTGCGCATGACGCTGTAGAGGCTTGTGGCATAGCCCGTTTCGTGCTTGGGGATCTGATCCATGGTGAGAACGGTCAGAGGAACAAAAACGAAGGCCAGCCCGGCGCCTTGGTTGAGCAGGTGCACGAGGATGTCCCAGGTGTCGGAATCCAGGTCCATGTGCGAGTAGCCGAAGAAGGCGATACCTGCCACCGTGAAACCGAATACCAGCATCCAACGCCCGTCCCAGCCTCGACCCAGAAAGTATCCCACCAGCGGCATGAAGCAGGCTGTGGCAATGCCGCGCGGGCTGGTCCAAAGCCCGGCGGTCGCGCTCGTCCAGCCGAGCAGAGTTTGCATGAACAAAGGCAACGTCACCAGACTGCCGTAGAGCACGAACCCGAGCAGCGTGACCAACCCGATCCCTGCCCCGAAGCTGCGAAACTTCAAGAGCCGGAAATGCACGATGGGCTGCTCAGTGGTCAATTCACGGATCACGAACGCAGCCAGGAAACCGGCGGCCAATACCGCCAACGAAATGATGAAGCGGCTTCCGAACCAGTCCTCCTCCTGGCCTTTGTCCAGCATGATTTGCAGTGCTCCCATGCCTACCGCCAACATCCCAAACCCCCAGACGTCGGCGCGCAACTTACCGCGCCGCAGATAGGGCGGATCGGTTACAAACAGGCCGATCATGATCAAGCTGGCGATGCCGATGGGCAGGTTGATATAGAAAACCCAGCGCCACGAATAGGTGTCCGTAATCCACCCGCCCAACGTGGGGCCAAGGATGGGCGCGGCGATGATTCCCATGCTCCAGAACGCCATGGCCTTGCCCCGCTCCGCGCCGGGGAATTCTTCGAGCAGCACGGCCTGGGATAGAGGCTGGAGCCCGCCCCCGGTGGTGCCCTGGAGCACGCGAAAGAGAATCAGCGCCGGCAGATTCGGAGCGATCCCGCACAAGAGGCTCGAGACGGTGAACCCTGCCACCACACAGAGCAACAATCGCCTGCGCCCGAAGTAGTTCGCCAGCCAGCCGGTCAGCGGGAGAACGATGGCGTTGGCCACCAGGTAAGATGTGAGTACCCAGGTGGATTCATCGACCGTAGCCGAAAGGCTGCCCGCAATGTGCGGCAGGCTGACGTTCACCACCGATGTGTCCAGCACCTCCATCACCGCGCTGGACATCACCGCCACCGCCACCAACCAACGACCCGCCGAAGACTGGGGGACTGCTGCACCGCTCATATAAGGGAAAGGATTTTAACACTTGTAGTCCAGGGCGCGAGAGTCTGGGTGAAAATGCTTCGATGCCGTCATTCTTAGCGGAGCGACCTACCCCCTGGTCAGCCGCTGGTAGTCCTCCGGGTCGTCTACATCAATGACTACCCCCTCGTCCTCGACCTCGAGATACCGGGTTGCCGGTCGATATCGCCGCACCACCGAATCCGCGCCCGCGTCGCTCGTCAACCCCAATAGCTCGGCGAAGAGTCGCCGTCCGATCAGCACCGGATGTCCCCGGCGGCCGTGATAGGTGGGGATCACGACGGGAGCATCGCTCTCACGAAAAGCCGACACGATTCCTCTCACAGTTCCTGCGGAGACCGCAGGATGATCCACCAGACAAAGCAGGACGGCTTCCAGATCATCCGCCGCCAGCGCCCGCAGTCCCGCCTGCAATGAGGAAGTCTGGCCGGACCGGTAATCGGGATTGATGATTACTTCAATAGCCTCACTCTTGACCCGTGCTTGAATCTCCTCGGCCCGATGCCCGAGCACGACGACGATGCGCTCGAGTCCGGCCGAGCGAAGCGTCTCCACGATCGATTCGAGGAATGTGCGGCCACGATAGGCAAGAGTGGCCTTGGGGGTTCCCATGCGGGAGGACTCGCCTGCTGCGAGGATCAGTCCGGCGATCATGTGGTTTCGATGGCCTTGGGCTTGTACGCGAGAGAGGAGTAGGGGGACGCGGCCTGGCGCCTTACCGCAATCAACTCCGCCACAATCGAGACCGCGATCTCTTCCGGAGTCAGCGCCCCGAGATCAAGGCCGATGGGAGAATAGACGCGCGCCAGTTTCTCCGCAGGCACACCTTCGCTTTCCAGCACTTTCGAGATTTCGATAAGCTTCCGCTTGCTGCCAATCATACCGATGTAGCGCGCCGGCGTCGTAACCGCCCAGCGGAGGCAATCCAGGTCGCCCTTGTGCCCGCGCGTGGCCACCACGAGGTACGACAGCCCATTGACCTTGAGCTTCCCGAAAGTCTCTGCCCAAGGTCCGGCGTGGGTTTCGACCGCCTCCGGGAAGCGCTCCGGGTTGGCAAACGCCGCCCGGTCGTCAGAGACAATCACATCGAATCCTGCCAGGCCGGCAATCTTCGCTACAGCAAGTGAAACATGTCCGCCGCCGAAGAGATACAGTGTAGGAGTGGCCAGGATGGGCTCGACGAAAATATCGAGCGACCCGCCGCAGACCAGCCCGTTGTCGTATTCGGGCTGTGTGTTCAGGTTGAAGTGCAAGCGGCGCGGTTTCTCTTCGCGCATGACCTCCTGCGCCACGGACCACACTTCTGCCTCGACGCAGCCGCCGCCCACCGTGCCTACGATCGAACCGTCGTCGCGGATCAGAATCTTGGCGCTTTCATAGCTTGGAATGGAGCCCTGCACCTGGATGATGGTCGCCAGCGCCGCCTTGCGCCCGTCCCTTCTGAGCCTCGCAATCTCCGCGAAAATATCCATACGTCCTCTTCAGCTAGGGTAATCGCCCGCTGCGGACTGTGTCAACGAGGGCGACTACATCTTCAGCCTTTTGAAGATCGTTTCCGGGATTGACCGCACAATCAGCATGATGGGGCGCCAAAACCATGGCAAGTAAACCACGCTCTTCCCCTTGACGATGGCTCTGAAAATGCCTTGCGCTACGCTCTCTGGCGAGGCCAACAGAAACAGCCCCGGACGCCCGTAGGTCATGCGCGTGTCCACAAACCCCGGCTTCACCGTAATCACGTTGACGCCCGCCGGAAATAACCGGTTCCGCAACCCCTGAAGGTAGACGCTCAGGCCCGCCTTCGCGGCGCCATAGTGATAGTTGCTTTGGCGGCCACGGTCGCCGGCTACCGAAGTGATGGCGCAGATAAAACCCGTCCGCTTGAGCTCGAAGTGATTGGCGAGAATATTGAGGGCCGAAACGCAACCGGTGAAATTGGTCTCGAGAATAAGTCGAGCTTCATCCCAAATGACTTGAGCCTTGGCCTGATCGCCCAAGTAACCGATGCAAACCACGGTGCCCGCCAAAGCGTTGCCCGCTTCCGCGAGGAACGATTGCAAGCTTGCGGCGTGGGTTTGTGTGTCGAGGGCATCGAAAGCCAGGACGCTGGCGCGAACTGAATTGCGGAGGCTGAGATCGGAAGCGAGCGCGCTCAATTCGTCCCGATCGCGGCCTCCTAGAACAAGGTCGTACTTATGCGCCGCAAACTCCTTAGCCAAGGCGGAGGCAATACCCGACGTTGCGCCCAGAATCAGTACGGTTGACACGCTCTCACCTCAGTTAATGGCCGCCTGAATGATACTCGCGTTCCCCGTGGCCTGAGGAAATCTCAACACAGAGATCACGGAGACGCTCCGTGCTCCCGGTGTTGAGGCTTTCGAGACACAGAGTGCACGGAGGACTTCGTTTCGGTCGCGGCCGCCGGCTCGCGCCCGATCATTTCGGAACAATCCCAATCCTCCGCGCCTGCGATGACGATAATAACCCGCCCGGGTCGAGCCGATGCTTGATCTCCCTGAACTGTTCTACCCGCGGGTACATGGCGGCAAAAGCTGGCGCGGTCATCAACGCATCCTTCGCCAGGTAAATCCTGCCGCCATAATCCAAAACCAGCCCATCCAATTCGCGCAGCAGAGGAATCAGCCCGCTCGCGACGGGAAGATCCAGGGCCAACGTGTAGCCTTCGATCGGAAACGAAAGCAGGCCGGGGTTTGATTTCCCAAAACGCTTCAGCACGGCCAGGAAGGATGCGCGGCGCGATTGCGCCAGCCTGGTCAGGACTTTCTTGAGCCCCTCGAGTCCTCCCGCCAAAGGCAAGGCTGACTGATATTGAACAAAGCCCCTGCGTCCGTACAGGCGATTCCAATGATGGATCGCGTCGAGGGGGTAGAAGAAAGTCTCCAGGTCGACGAGTTTGCGGGCAGCATTCCGATGCAGGGTGTAATAGAGAGAGTTGAAGGCGCGCACCGTAAGACTGTTCAAGGCCAGCGAGGGAAGATCGAAGGGCAGCGTCCAGCGGCGGCGACGCGCTTCGGCGAGGGGATCCCGAATGCTCGCCGGCAGCTCCTTTACAGGCGCGTGATTGCCTCGCATCAAGACGGCCCTTCCCATGTGCCGGCCGGTCGCCAGGCAGTCAATCCAGGCTACGGAATATTGGTAACGGATGTCGGATTCCGTCATCATTCGCAGCGCGTCCTCGAGGTTTGCAGCTTGCTGGTAATCTACCTGCATCCACGCTGACGCGACGGGTCGCAGCTTCATCCGGGCGCTCACAATCACGCCTGTCAGTCCCATGCCCCCCAGGGTCGCCCAAAAGATTTCGCTTTTGTTATTCGCGGAGCAGGTGAGGATGCCGCCCTTAGGGGTCCACAACTTGAAATCCAAAACGAAGTTCCCGAAGGTGCCATCTTGATGGTGGTTCTTGCCGTGCACGTCGGCGGCGATTGCTCCGCCGACGGTCACGAATTTGGTCCCCGGCGTCACCGGCAGGAAAAACCCGCGGGGCAGAAAATAGCGAAGGATTTCAGCCAGGCTTACGCCCGCCTCGCACTCCAGCACACCACTCTGCGCGTCGAAAGCGAGAAACCTGTTGAGCCGCGAGTGGCAGATGACTCCGCCTTGTGCGTTGAGTGGCGCGTCGCCGTAGCTGCGTCCCATGCCGTACGATATCAAGGATGGCTGGGAACTGGACTCCAGGATAGCCTCGAGTTGGCGCCGGCTCTCGGGGCGATAGACATTACACATCTCGACCGGAAAACGCCCCCACCCGGAGAGTGGCTGAGTTATGAAATCGTCTGACATTGTCGATTATCCATTGCCGATGCTCGATTGCCGATTGTAGAGCCGACTGCCGAGTAAAGGAGTGCAGCGCGCTCTTCCTGGGAACTGTACTCCAACCGACAATCAGCAATCGACCATCGGCTTTCGAGAATCCCCGTTCCGACTAAAGGTAAATAATGAAAATGACGCTGGCCGCCCAGAACAGCACGACGGAAAGCAGGACCGAGTCCGTCAAGAACAACCGCGTCGGGTTTCCTCCCTCTTCATTCTGGTGCACGAGATAAAGGTAACGGAAAATTCCAAAAAGAACGAAAGGAATGGTCAGGTCAAGCCGCTTGCCGGGAAATTTGATCTGTACGTCGCTCGAAAGCGTGTACAGCGCATAGGACATTACCGTGGAAGCGGTGACAATCCCGATTAGCTGGTCCAGAAAGTAAGGCGAGTATTTCGACAGGATCGAGCGGTGGTTGCCCGCTTCTTTTCCCAAGGCTACGAGTTCATGCCGGCGCTTGCTCAGCGCGAGAAACAAGGCCAGCAACGTGGCGCACACCACCAGCCAAGGAGAAATCTCGACGTGGATGATCACTCCGCCGCCCACCACCCGCAAAACGAAGCCGGCGCTGATAACGAAGACGTCGAGGAGAACCACACGCTTCAGCACCCATGAATAGAGCACGTTGATGACGGCATAGGCCGCGATGATGGCGAAGAAAGTGTGGTCGAGCGCCCACGCGCCACCCAGGGAAACCAACCCCAGCGTTATTGCAGCGATAGCTGCAGTTCCCACTCCGAGCCGGCCGGACGCCAGCGGCCGCAGCCGCTTCAGAGGGTGTTTCCGATCCTCCGGCGCATCAAGGATGTCGTTGAGAAGATAAACTGCGCTGGAGATGAGGCAGAACAGGACCGCACCCGCCACGACGCGCGCGTTGCGATTCCAGTCGATGATGCTGCGGGAGAATATCAACGCCGCGAAGACGAAGCCGTTCTTCACCCACTGCTGAGGACGGAGGCTCTCCAGCAGCCCCCCCCAAGCGAAAGTCGAGGCGTGAGTTGCGGCCTGCGGATCTGTGGGAGGTGGCGGCGGCTCCATTCCTGTCTCCGTGAATCCTCGCGATGCCATGTCGCGCCTGCGCCATGACGCGTTTGCCGCGATTAGACTAGCTTATCAACCGGGAATTTTCAAATTGTTCGTCTTGTAGGCCCGGTGGACGCCTCGGACGATCGGAGAACTGGCGTCTCTCCCCGCTACTCAGGCCGCGAGTGGCCGATGAATCCGTCGGCCCACTTCAGAAAGTACTTCATGTTGGGCGCGTCGGTGTGTCCGCCGTCGTGCTGGCGCCAGGCAAGCTGCCCATCGAGCAGCCCGCCATTCACCGGCGGCATCTTGGCGGCGTGGTAATCCTCGGAGACGCCCAACCCCTTCGCGCCAAGCAAACTGAAGATCGGGCTTGCCGCTACTGTCGCCATGAAGCTTCCCTGGTGGTCGAGCCACTTCGCGTCGCCTTTCTCCGGCACTCCGTAGCTGATGAAAGTCAGGCGAGGCGCGCATAAGGCGATGAGTTCGTGGGAGTCGACAGGCAAGTCCCCGGCATTCTTGCTCCCAAACTTAGCGTCCGACGCGCCGTACTTCATGAAGTTGCCGGCCATCCAGTAATACTCGCCGCCGGTCAGACTCTCCACCGCTTCGCCGAAATTTCGCCGCAAAAGAGTGGAGCCGCCTTTGCCGGAAGAGCCTACCAGGACCATGGCAAAGCGTTGATCGAAGGCCATGGTGACCAGCGCCGCCTTTCCAAAACGCGAGACGCCCTCGATCCCGACGTGCTTGGCATCCACCGCCGGGTCCGTCTCGAGATAGTCGAGCGCACGTCCCGCGCCCCAGGCCCAGGCGCGCAAGGCGCCCCAGTCGTCCGGCTTGCGAGGCTGGCCACGGTTGACGAGCCCGATAATGCCCCTGGTGATTCCCGCCCCATCATCGGCCTGAATGCTGGCGGGGTCGATGGTCGCATAGCCCCAACCGTCCGCGATGAGTTGCCAGGTCGGGGGCGGGCTGCCGTCAGCGTTGAACTGCGGCATCTGAAATGGCGGCGGAGTCTCCAGTTCATAAGCGGGATGTTGTTCGAAAACCTCGCGCAGGGAAGGATCCTGCTGGATCAGCAGTGCTTTCAGCGCCGCGTTGATTCGCTCAAGCTCCTGCGGCGACGGCTGGTTGGGCGCGGGGAAGCCGCTGCGGCCGAACATCATCAAGACCGGCACCGGCCCCTTCGCATTCGCGGGCGTCACCAGGGTCATGCGGAAATTCACCTCAATGAGCGGGCAGGCGGAATTGTCCGCGTGGCCGATCACCTCTTTGGCGATAACGGGATTGAACCCAATCCTCTCCTGGTCGACGGCCTTCACTGACCACGTCACCTTCGGAGCGTTCGCCGGCACGCGGCCGTAAACCTCGCGCTCGAAATCCTCCACGATCTCGGGACGCCGCTCACGCCACCAGATGTCCGGCGTCGTCACCTTTTCGCCATTCTTCAGCGTCAATGGATCGGGCAGGTTCGGAAATGGGCTGGCCTTCGACTCGTCGTAGTTGGCGTGATTCGGCGCTTTCTCGTTGCCGCTGGGCCCCGGGCGGAGGGCCTTGATGCCAAGCTGCTCCTGCATATTCTGATGATCCTGCTCGGCGGTGAAAGTCACGGGCTGACAGGCGGACTGCTGCAGTGCCGTCCCGGAGCGGCCTGACAGCAAGCTGCAAGAGATTACGCCGGCCAGCCCAAACACCACACGCGAGCCACGAAGTGTCGGATGTGCGAGTCTCATCGAATCCTCCAGAATCTAAGCAGCACGGCTACGGACGGAAGTCCGTGAGGGGAATCGCGTTCGCCATGGCGCGATACCCCGCGGGCGAAAGATGAATATGATCACCGGAATCGTACGCCGGCATAATCATCTCCGGTCGGTGCGGGTCGCGAACCGCCTTGTCAAAATCAATTACCGCGTCGAAATGGTTGACCGCGCGAATCCATTGATTCACGGCATTTCGATCGGCTTCACTCACCGGTCCCGGCTTGTAGTAGGCGGACCCGGTGAAGGGCGTGAGCGTTCCGCCGTAAACGCGAATACCATGAGCGTGAGCACGCGCCACGATCTGCTCGTACGCCGCAAAAAGACTGTGCACGAGATGGTCGTGCGCAGCTTGCGCCGTGTTGCCCTCGAGGCCGAAGGCGCCGATGTCATTGATGCCTTCCAGAACGATCAGGTAGCGAACTCCAGGCTGAGCCACCACGTCGCGATCGAAGCGCGCCAGAGCGTTAGGCCCCAGGCCGTCGCGGAGCAGGCGATTCCCGCCGATGCCTTGGTTGAGGACGGCGAGGCATCGCGTGGGCAGCGCGGTGCGCAATCGGCGCGCCAGATCGTCAGGCCAGCGGTCGTTGCCGTTGGTGGTGGAGCCGCGCCCGTCGGTGATCGAATCGCCCAGGGTCACGATGGCTGCGGCGCCGGAGGGCGCGCTGACTTCCACTCCGGAGATGTTGAACCAATGCTCGAAGCTGATTGCGCCCGGCAAGTCCGCGTCTGCCACATGGTCGCCGTGCACGAGATAAGAGGTCGCTCGTGATCCCGGATGGCTGGTCTGGACCGCCGGGGGTTCGTCGACGTGGAATGTGATGGCGAGATCGGACGGCGCCTCGACCACGAAGGCGATGGGATCAGAAACATAATCGGCGCCGGCGGGAATGGTGACGCTTGGGCGGCCGGAAAACGTCAGTGCCCGGTCGGTCAAGGCGTCGATGCGTGCCGAGGCAGCCGGGGCGGGCCGCGCGACGTGCACTGACGTAAACTCGAGGGGCGCCGTCCCGAACGTATTCGAGATTCGTACTCGCAGCACACCTCCGCCGGTCGAAAGATGCACCACCTGGCGCAGCGTGGCGTCGCGCAGATCGCCGGGCGCAAGCGAGTTGTTGGCCTCCGGCACTTGCTGAGCGGCTGCCCATGATCCCACCCAGTTCGGCGCTGCTGGGGGAGCCTGCGCCAGAATTGCCTGAGCGTAGAATGCCAGGCCAAGAAAAATCGTCAATACGCTTCGTGGCCACATGCCGGAGTGGTTCCTCGCGGCGAAGGAAGAGCGAAGCACATCGCCGCGCAGGGCCGCTTGCCCACCGCAGTATACACAAACCGGCGGCCGGTTAGGGGGCATGCTTCAATCGGGCCGCGACAACTCGGCCAGGAGAGCCTCGCGCCTCTTCCAGGCGGTGCCGGTGACGAGATTGAGCACGCGGCGATAAGCGACCCAAGTGATGCCCGCGAGCCCCAGAAAACCGATTCCACACCAGGCCATGTTTCCGGCCCAGCGCGAAACAAGGTACAGTCCCGCGCCCAGGCCGCCCACGAGGACCTGAACTCCCAACGTGGCCACGACTGCCATGCCGGACGCCCGTTGGCGCCGCATCTGGCCGAACTTCAGCTTGCGGGGATAATAGAGCGAGACCAGGTTTCCGGCCGTCAGGTTCATGAGGAGTGCCCAAAGCGCCCCTGCCAGGGTCAGTCCCACGACTACCAGTGGGGTAGGCCCTCCAACGAACTGGACCAATACGAAAACGATGATGACCTCGGCAGCAAGCACCATCGAGTGGAGCAGATTCTTCGCCGCCATCACGTCACGGAAACGAACGGGCGCCGCGAACAGCATGGCTAATCCGGGCCCGTCATAAGCCAGGCTGTTGTAAGCAAGGCCCACCACCGTGAGCAAGACATAGGCGACGCCCATGGGGAAGTAAGTCGAACTACCCAGCATGAAGCCCGTTATCTTGGGGTGCGGACTGCCCCGGCGGCCCACGCTCAGTGCGAGGATGATCAGCGCCGGCGTCAGCAGGGTGAGATACGCCATGGTGTTGCGAAAAAGATAGCGCAGGTCTTTCTCAAACAGGGCGGCCACCGTGGGGGACACGCCCGTTACGTTCCACCCCGCGCGCACAGGGGCGCGAGCTTCGGCAGACGGGCGGCGCGTCTCGCTCAAGTTTTCGCCGCGGTACTCAGCCCGCAAGCGAATGGCAAGCAGCCACCCGACCCCGCCACAGTAAGCCAGGAGGCCTGCGAACTCGGCTCCAGCTTTGCCGGCAGTGCCGGCACACCCAAACGTGATCGTCGCCGCCGCCATGCCGGGAGGAAGGACGCGGACACCCGAGGCGAGGCGGGTCACCCAGGGCAACGCCCGCTGGCCATATCGATTAGCGAGCGGACTTATGAACTGGCCGCTGATCGCCAGGAGGATGCCCGCCGCGCCCAGTATTTCGCGCGTGCGGCGTTGTGCCATCCAACGGCTTAGCCAGGCGTAAATAGCCCTGTTGAGCAGCAGGTTGAGCAGTGCGAGCACCGCGAAAGCCGGGATCGCCCAACTCAGAGCCCTTAACGACGCGACGCTGATGCCGAGGAGCATCGCGGCAAGCCAGTAGAGACAAGCTGCGGCCACGGGGTCAAAGACTCCGTGCGCGAAAGCCAGAAACACAAACGTGGAGTACCGGAGGGGGAAACGCAGCAGCGAAACCGGATCGGCTTCCGCGCCAAACCCCGAGATGACAAGCGGGAACAGCAGCCAAACCAGAAACACCAGCCAGAGTTCGCCCGAAAGCAACGGTGGCTTGCCATACCGGATCGCATACCAACTGCCGAGGCCTAGGAGAACGCCGAGCCCCACAATCCCAAGGCCGATGCCGGCGCCCATGATGATATGTACAGCCAGGTTCAACTTGCCGGTGGCGGTCCGCAGGCCGTTGACGAACAGGCGCCAGCGCAGCCAGCCTACCAGGAAGAGCTGCGTGGATTTGCCCGGCGCCGAGATCACTCCAGCCACGATAGCTCCGGCACGGCGGCGCGCTCGCCGCCCACAATTTTGAGAAAAATCTGTTCCAGACTGAGCTTCTGCCCATCATCTTGCCGGGCTGCCACGCCGGAGCGCAGGTCGTCAATGGACCCTTGGGCCACCAGTTCGCCGCGATCGATGATGGCCACGTGGCTGCACAGGCGCTCGACGATTTCCAGCACGTGCGAGGTGAGGAAGATCGTAGCGCCACGCGCGATCATGCGGTTCAGCATGGCCTTAAGAGTGCCGGCGGCGATGGCGTCCACACCCTCGAAGGGCTCGTCCAGAAACAGCACCTTGGGCCCGTGGATGACCGCCGCAGCCATCGCGAGTTTTTTCTTCATGCCATGCGAGTAGTCCACAATCAGCGACTTGGTGCGATCGGCGAGGCCTGTGAAGTCGAGAAGTTCCTGCGCGCGCTCGGCCGCGGTGACGCGATCGAGGCCATACATGCGTCCGGCGAAGGTGAGGTATTCCGGCCCGGTCAGGCGGTCGAAGAGGGCAAGGCCTTCCGGCACCACGCCGATCTGGCTCTTCACGCCGATGGGATCGTTGGCCAGGTCGAGGCCGAGAATCCGGATTTGCCCCGCCGTGGGCTCCAGCATGCCGGTGAGCATCTTGATGGTGGTGGATTTTCCCGCGCCGTTGGGGCCCAGAAATCCGAAGAACTGACCCGCTTCCACGCGCAGGTTGACGTTGCGCACCGCTTCCAGTTCTCCGAAGCGGCGACAGAGTCCGGTCGTCTCGACTGCAAGCTCGGTCATGGCAGGACGCCGCCGCTAGAGTAGCATATCCGGCGGTTAAGAAGAGCGCAGAATTCGGGAGAAAGCGCAGGCCAATAGAGCCACGGTCTGCGCCAGCCCGAGTGAAAGCAAGGCTTACTGGTGCGGCACGACCAGCAGCGTAATCGACTGCGCCGGAAAAGTTGTGCTGATGGTGCTCGTCGTTCCGCCTGCGCTGGGCGGCGTCACCGTCAAGTCGGGTTGCGCTACGATTCCGGCCAGGTTGGCGTTGCTATAGAGGAAGACCTTCGCCGAACCATTCGGCATCAGGTTGTCCAGGGAAAGACTTGCGGTGAGATCGCCGTAAGTCTTGTTCAGCACCACCACAGTCACCATGCCGTCTGCGGTGCGCAGCGCGCCATAGACGGAGAGCCGGCCCTGGTCTGCGCTGCTCGAGGCGAGCGACACATCTCCGAACTTCGAGTTTGCCGCGTCGTAGTTGCGGTAAATCTCGTAGGCCATCAAGCCGGGGACCTGCGTGGGGTCCGGCGGACCCCAGAGAGTCGCCAGGTCGAGGCCGTATTTTCCGAAGATGCCAAGGATGTCAGCCTGCGCCACTGCGCCGTTGATGTGCTCTTGCCCGCCCCAGTTGTACTCGCTGATCGACGTCTTGGTGCCCGGGTAGTCGTTGGCGACCCATGTCTGCATCATCGGGATTGCTTGCGGAGCTTGCAGCGGCGTCGAGCAGCTTGAAGTGTAGTTCGAATCCGTGGTGTAGTTCGGCTGAGGGAAATTGGGATCGGTGTAGGTGGGATCCCACAAGGCGCGCGTCGAGTCGAGCCGGGCCTCCTGCTCGCCGGTATCTCCGGCGGGGCTGAGGCCGACGCCGGAGCCGTTATACACGGCGGCAAAATAGGTATGCAGGTCAAGGTAGTCCAGGAGGCGAACGCCGTGGCTCGCCTCATACGCGGCGAACTGCTGGAGGTAATACTCGATGAACGGTGTGCCTCCGTGCGCCTTGCGATCTGCCGGATTGCTCCAGGGCTCGTAACATGGGCCGGTACTCCATCCATCCTCGACATCCTCTTTCGAGTAGAAATAATCCCACCAGAAGTCCATCACCGGGCCGCTGACTGCGGCCGTCGGATCGGCCGTCTTGATGGCCAGGGCCGTGGCGATACCGTTGTTGGTGGCCTCGTCGTAAGTGAACGGGAGTGGGTGTACGTCACGGTGCACTGCGTCCCACCAACTGGGTTCGTTGTCCAGGTCGTAGATCGCCACGCCTCCATTCGCCGCGGTGCCAAAGGTGCCGACCAGGGAAGTCACCCAACTACCCGCCCACGCGGGACCCTCCGCGACGCTGGTGTCAGTGGCAGCGTTGCCGGTGATGTCGCAGCCGTTCGAATTCGTGCAGCCACTCACTCCCTCTGGATACACACCGTTGCCACAACCGCGAGAGGTGTCCACACTCTGCTGGTTCGGGTACGTCGAAGTCGGGAAACTGCAGGAGGTCCCATCCTTCGCCACCCAGCCGAGCACCGGCACGGTGCCCAGGGAGATCGCGCCGATGGCCTGGTTACTGGTGACAAAATCGTTGAATTCGCCCGTGGGACCTACACCGGAGTTGGTTTGATTCTCAAAGTACCAGTCGCTGGCGGAGTTGCTTACGCCCAGTTTGTAGTTGTACCGGGAAGTGCTGTCCCCGCCCCAGCGTATGACGGTTGGGTTGGCTGGCCCGTCCACGGAATTCAGCAAGGCATACCCATTCATTCCGTAGATTAACGGGTTAATGGGGTGGGTTTGGTTGCCCAGATCGACTGTCAAGGCCGGCCCCGCGGCGGCGGCTGGCGGCGCCAGCGCCACGCTCACGCTGCCGCTCTTGGTCGTATCCTGAGCGCTGGTGGCCACTATGGTCACCTTGGCGGGCGCCGGGTAGGGAGTCTCATAGAGTCCGCTGCTGCTGATGGACCCGATGCTGCCCGTCCAACCGGCAGGCCCGGTCACTGACCAACTCACGGCATTGCTGAAGTTGCCCGTGCCGCTCACTGCGGCGCTGAACTGCAGGGTAGTGCCGATGGTTGCCGTGGCAGGATTCGGCGTCACGACCACCGAGGTGATGGCCGAGGCAGTATAGTTGGCCGTGACGGTGGTGTTGGCGCTCATCGTCACCGTACACGTCACGGTGCTGGCGCTCGCGCATCCGCTCCAGGAGGAATACGGATTTCCGCCCGACGTCGCCGTGGAAGGCGCCGTCAGGGTCACGGAGGTCCCGGAGTCATAAGTCAGTGTGAAGCTGGTCGTGCCGCTCCCGACATTATTGGCGTCACCCGGAGAAGCGGTGATCGCTACGCCCGTAGAAGGGTTGGTCGAGTTCACCGTAAGCACATAGGTGGCCGGTGGCGTCGTTCCGCCACCCCCTCCGCCGCCACCGCAAGCCGAGATCAGAATCATCAGGCCGGCCGCCGCGCACAACGCCGGCTTCCACCCTTCGCCGCTCATTTCAAGCCCCCCATCCGCCAAAGTGCAGACGCGGCGCGGGCAAGCTGATCTCCCGGACAAAGTGACGCTTCGCGGCGTCGCGTCTGCGGCCATCATCTTGCGTTTCGCCGCGCTTCAAGTCAACAGGAATTTCCCGGAGGCGCAGATTGGATGGATATGAACCTTCTTAGGAACCTTCCGAGGCTTGCTTCGGGAGGCCGGCAAGACCTCGCGCACTGTGCGGGTCAGGGCGAGGTGCGTGCACAGTTTCCGGGGTGGCGGGACATTCTTCGACTCGAGGGAGGTAGATCGTAAACTTGGCGCCTTGGCCCGGCTCGCTGTCGACCCAGACAGCACCGCCGCTCTGTTTCACCGTCCCGTAGACCATCGCCAAGCCGAGCCCGGTGCCCTTGCCTTCGTCTTTGGTCGTGAAGAACGGTTCAAAAACATGCGCTTGGGTTTGCGCGTCCATTCCGATCCCCGTATCGCTCACCGCCAGCAGCACGTACCGGCCGGGGGTGACCGACGGATGCCGTTGCGCAGAGGCGGCGTCCAGTTCGACGTTGGAGGTTTCAATCGTCAGCCTGCCGCCCTCGGGCATCGCGTCCCGCGCGTTAACCGCCAGGTTCACGATGACCTGCTTGATTCTGGCCGTATCGGCTTTCACCTGCCCGAGCGCCGGCCCGGGGAGGGTTACCAGATCGACGCCTTTGCCGATCAAGTGACGCAGCATGTTCTCGACGCCGGCGACGACTTCGTTCAAGTCCAGAACCTGCGTCACCAGCACCTGCCGCCGGCTGAAGGCGAGCAACTCGCGCATCAGGGAACCCGCGTGGTCGCCGGCTTTCTTGATCTCTTCCAGCCAGGCTCGCGTCGGATCGGAACGATCTAAGGTATTCAGCATCACTTGGCAGTAGCCGTTGATGGCGCTTAAGAAATTGTTGAAGTCGTGCGCCAGTCCCCCGGCCAGCCTGCCCACCGCCTCCATTTTTTGCGCCTGGTGGAACTGCTCTTCGAGCTTCCGATTCTCGGCCTCCGCAAGCTTGCGTTCCAGGCGGCTATGGGCCTCCCGAATTTCGCGCTCCAGGGCCGGGACAAGGCGCGCCAGTCTGCCTTTAATAAGGTAATCCTGCGCTCCAGCCTTCAAGGCAAGCACCGCGGTCTCTTCGCCGATGGTGCCCGAAATGATGATGAAGGGTATGTCGAGTTGTTTCGACTTCAGAGTTTCGAGCGCCTGAAGGGCGCTAAAGTGCGGCATCGTGTAATCCGAGAGGATGACATCCCACTCCGCGTGTTCCAGTGCCGCGTTCATTGCTTCCGCGGTTTCAACCCGCTCCCAGACGAGCTCATACCCGCCGTGGCGCAGTTTCCGCAAGACCAGGGCAGCGTCGTCCGGGGAGTCTTCTACGATAAGGACCTTAAGAGCTGTGCTCATCTATCTCCTCCGCGGCGGAATAGGACCCTCGTTCAAAAGCAGCCAGTAAAGCCCGATCTGTCGCACAGCCTCGAACAGGTTCGCGAATTCCACGGGCTTGCGCACATAACTGTTCACACCCAAGCCATAGCTCTCCGCCACGTCCTCCTCTTGCTTCGAAGACGTCAGGACCACCACGGTCATGGCCCGGGTGCGCGCATCGCTCCGGATTTTCCTCAACACTTCCAGGCCGGTGATCTTCGGAAGTCTCAGGTCCAGCAGAACCACCGAGGGCCAGTCCGTGACGTCCCGGCCCGCGTACCGGTTCGTTCCAAACAGATAATCCAGCGCCTCAGCCCCGTCGCGAGCCACCACGACTTCGTTCATAATGTTATTTTTGCGGAGCGCTCGGAGCGTAAGAACCTCATCATCCCGGTTGTCTTCCACCAGCAGAATCGCCTTCTCGTTCATGGGTTCCTCCCAGTTGGGTCCAAAGTTCTCACTCCAGCCAGCACCTCCGTTCGGAAAGGCTCCAAAGGTGTGGTGAAATTGACCCCCTCACCTGCCCTCGTACCTCGGGCACCCTCTCCCCCAAGGGGGAGAGGGCGGTGCTCCCAGGTAATGGCCCTCGCCCCCTTGGGGGAGAGGGTGGCGCGTAGCGCCGGGTGAGGGGGTTCGGCGGTCGCTGTAATTTGCGAGGCCCGTTAGAGAGTGAACGAAAACGTTGCCCCTTTTCCGACTTCTCCCTCGGCCCAGATGCGCCCTCCGTGCCGGCGGATAACCCTCTGCACCGTCGCCAAGCCGATCCCGTGCCCCTCAAACTCGTCTTGCGTGTGCAGCCTCTGAAACGGGCCGAAGAGACTGGCGGCATATGCCATATCAAACCCCGCGCCATTGTCGCGGACGAAGAAGACCGTCTGGCCATTCTCCTGCCGTGCGCCAAACTCGATGCGCGCGGTGGGCTGCTTACTCGTGAACTTCCAGGCATTGGCCAGCAGGTTGTGAAGCGCGATTTCCAGCAGTTGACGGTCTCCCTCGGCTCTGGCGCCTTCGACGATGGAAAACTCCACTTTTCGATTCGGCTCGCTGTGGCGCAGGTTTTGCGCTACGGAGGCCGCAAGGGCGCTCAAATCCACACTTTCCCTGTAAATCTCGTGGCGCGCCAGACGCGCCATCCCAAGCAAACCTTCGATCAGCTCGCCCATCCGCCCCGCCGCCGCTTGCACGCGACGAAGGTAATCGCGCCCCTCCGCATCAAGTTTTTCCAGATGATCCTCCATGAGCGCCTGGCTGAAGCCGTCAATGGAGCGCAGCGGCGCCCGGAGATCGTGCGAAACCGAATAGGCGAATGCTTCCAGTTCCTTGTTCGTCGCCTCAAGCTCCGCGCTGCGCTGAGCCAAGGCCTCATGGAGCCGCTGAATACCAGCTTCCACCCGCTTACGGTCAGTGATGTCGCGAATCGCGCTCGACACCAGCACGCCCATCTCCGTTGGGAGCGGGCTCAGGCTGATTTCAACCGGAAACTCCGTTCCGTCCTTACGCAGGCCATACAATTCCGAACCCGCTCCCATCTCCCGTACCCGCGGCTCGGCAATGAACCGATTCCGGTGGCCAGGATGAGTATTTCGAAAACGCGGAGGGATCAGGATCTCGAGTTCTTTTCCAATCAGATCTTCGCGCTGGTGCCCAAACATTTTCTCCACCTGGGCATTGACCAGTAAGATTCTTCCCTCGTGGTTCACCACCACCATGGCGTCCGGGGCCGCGTCCAGAAGTTCCCCCGAAAGCCCCTTCAACCTGTTCATCCCAGCACTCCCTTTCACTGCTGCGTCGAAAGTCAAGCCGTTCCCGCGAAACCGGTCCCTCCCAATGGGGCGAACCGAAAACCGGCAAGCGGGAAGGCTGGCGCCGCCGAGTCGGACAAAGTGTCCATTTTACACTCTGCCACCCCGCTCTGCAATTCAGAGTGTAAAGCGCCCCCACCGCCGGCCGACCGGCGCCTATGCGATTGCATTCGAAAAGGGTTCGGGAATATATTGGTATTAGGCCAAATTCCAAAACCTGACAATTGTAGACAAAGGAGAACCATCGGCAAGCCACCATGAACATTCCCACCTACGAGCAGTGGAAGAAGGACACCACCCTGGGGATCACGAAGCCACGAAGCAAGGTGCTCCAGGCGCTGGATGCTGCAATCGAGAAGTACAACAAAGCGAAGATCCAAGATAATCTCTGGGCCATCAAGAATGCTTTTGAGGATTGGAAGCGATCCAAGGGGCCTACCTGGGACCGCAGCGAGCGCAACAAGAACAACGTGATTACCAAGCTTGCCTTCCAGCTCGATCAGCTCGATTACCGGACCTACCAGATTACCCACATGAGCATTGAGGAGCTTCGCGCGCTCGAGTTCATGAAATCCGAGCGCCTCAAGGTCATCACGAAACTCTTCCTGGACGCTAACGGCCATGCAAAGCCCGTGGTGCTGAAGGCAGCGAATCTGCCGAACGCCTTGACGAAGGCGCGAGACGCGGTGAAAACCAAATCCGGCGAGGCGTGGCAGTCACTTAAAAACAAGGTTTCCTCCCAGCCCGCGGCTCCCAAACCCTTCGTGGTTACGGGAATGGGAACCGCTCCCGGCGGCGGGGCGATGGGGGTGAACCTCGGTAAAAATCAAACTGTTAAGGACATGATCCAGGCGAAGTTGCAGGAGATGGTGCAGAAGTTCTTCGAGGTGGACAGCATCGCCTTGCTCGGCCCGCTGACCCAACTGGTTTTGTCCGTGGTGGCGGAATGTGCGGCCAGCGCGGCCCCCGTGATCGGGCACATAAAGGATGGGGTTGCCGTCGTCAGCGATTGGACTGATGTGGGCCTCGGCCTCTACAAACAGAACACCATTTCCCGCTGCAGCTACACGATCGAGTTGGGCGCTCCTGCCGCGGCCTTTGCGGCGCTCGAGAAACTCATGAAGGACGAGACTGAGCACTCGGCCATCAGCGCCGGCATCAACACGAGTTCCTTCGTTGCAAAGACCGGGCTTTTGTTCGCCGATGGCGGAGCAATCAGCGGGCCGGTGGTCGGGGCGGTGAATGCGCTCGCGCAGATCGCGCACACGCTCTATCTGCTGGGCATGGAATACCGGGCCACGAAAGATGCCAACGCGGCCCTGGCAGCCGGACATCTGGATATCACCTTGTTCGAAACCTACCCGCTCATGGGCTGCTACCTGCTGAACTGCGCCACCCTGAGCGACATCATTCCCATCAAATGCTTTGCCTCGCCCGGCTGGATGGATTACATCGAGCACATGAAGAAAGGCGCCATCGACAACATCCTCAAGGAGTCGGCCGCGCTCATCGACAAGTCACCCTGGGAAATCAAGGACATGCCCAAGCGGCCAGGAGGATCGAGTGGAGGCCTTGTCTCTGAAGGGCAGAGACTTAAAGGCTACGCAAGCCCCCTCTCCGGCTTCGCGGGCTTGGCAAGCATCGGCAAGAAAAGCTGACATAAAGTAGCGCGGAGTCCCTGCTATCGGGACTCCGCAGCTTTATCGGGTTGTTAAAGCCCGGGGTCCGCATCGGCCGCAGGGCTAGCGCTCTGCGCCAGCCTCCAACCGAATTCAAGACTCTTCCTCAAAAAGTTCTTGACAAACTGTGCTCAACGTGATAGGCTATCATGGGGTTGCAGGGTCTTTCTGTCATGGCCATTCAGGCGTCGATGATCAATGCCTTCCTTGCCCGTCCGGCAAAGTGTTGCTCCAGCGCTCGTTCGACCGCTCAGAAAACATCAAAAACAAACGAACAAAGCCAGTATGTTGCTGAAAACAAAGGACGGAACTTTTCGTAACGTGCAAAACGAACCCAATTTTGAGTGTCCAATGCGCCGATTCATCACCAGAAACAGCCTTTCTGGAGACCTTGCCCAACTGTGTCATTCCGAACCTGAGCGCAGCGAAAGGGAGGAATCTCGCTCCGGTTCGTTTCTCCGCGAAACACCCAGGCAGAACCGGATTCCTCGCTTCGCTCGCCATGACAGCGCGGAGAAAAACACAAAATCGTGGGAACGAAGCTAAGAAGTTACTGAAAACAAAGGACATCACTTTTTTGTAACGTGCAAAACGAACCCAAAAAGAAGCCAACTTTGAGTCCAAAATGCGCAGAATAATCACCGAAAGCAGCCTTTTTAGAGCGGTTCGTGAGCCGCGATGTCCTAGCTGCTCACCCAGTCTGGACCAGCTTAGAGCGATTGCATTCGCAAGCGGTCCGGCGTATGGTGTCGGGTGGACCCATCAAAAAGACACATTCGGTTGGATGTGACGCTGATGAAAAGACTTATTCTCTTTCTTGCTGTCGCATCTGTTAGTTGTGCGGTTTGGGGCGCTGAGCACTCGGAACTTGCACGCTGGGAGAGCGAAGCCCGGAAGGTCACGATCATCCGGGACGATTGGGGGATCGCGCACGTCTACGGGAAGACCGACGCAGACGCGGTCTTCGGCATGGAATACGCGCAGGCCGAAGACGATTTCAATCGCGTCGAGACGAACTACCTGAACGGCCTGGGCCGGCTGGCGGAGGCGGAAGGCGAATCCAAAATCTACCAGGACCTGCGGATAAGGCTGCTCGCCGATCCGGAGATGCTGAAGAAGGAATATGCGGCGAGTCCGGAGTGGCTGAAGACGCTAATGAACGCCTTCGCCGACGGTTTGAACTACTACCTTTACAGGCACCCCGAGGTGAAACCGAGAGTCATCAAGAGTTTCGAGCCGTGGATGGCGCTGAGCTTTACGGAAGGAAGCATCGGATGGGACATCGAACGGGTAAGCCTTATTCAACTTGCTGCGTTTTACGGCAAGCAGCAAGCGAGCCTCGCACCGCCCACAGCTTACACCCAGACGGAAATGGCAGCCGCGGACCCGACAGCCGAACTAGGTGGCTCGAACGGCGTGGCCATCGCGCCTTCCAACACAGCCCAGGGCCACGCTCTGCTGCTGATCAACCCGCATACGTCTTTCTATTTCCGATCCGAGCTCCAGATGGTGAGCGAGGAAGGACTGGATGCTTACGGCGCCGTCACTTGGGGACAATTCTTCGTGTATCAAGGCTTCAACCCGCATGTCGGCTGGATGCACACCTCGAGCGGCGTCAATGCCCTCAGCGAGTACCTCGAGACCGTCGAGAAAAAGGCTGACAGCTACTACTACAAGTACGGAGACAAGGAGCTTCCGGTCACAACCGGGCAAATCAGTGTGCCGTACATGACCGAGCACGGGATGGCCGAAAAAAAATTCACCGTTTATCGCACCCAGCACGGTCCGGTGATTGGCGAGCAGGACGGGAAATGGGTGACCGTGCGGCTGATGCAGGAGCCGGTGAAAGCGCTGATCCAGTCTTACACGCGAACCAAGGCTACGGACTACAAATCGTTCCGGCAAACGATGGAACTACACACGAATTCGTCGAACAACACGATTTATGCCGATGCCGATGGCGACATCGCCTACTTCCACGGGAATTTCATTCCCCGCCGCGATACCCGATTTGATTGGACGAAGCCGGTGGAGGGCAGCGACCCGGCGACCGACTGGCACGGGCTTTTATCCGTTGACGAGACGCCGCACCTGCTGAATCCCAAGAGCGGGTGGATTTACAACTCGAACGACGCGCCGTGGTCTGCGGCCGGGCCCGGCAGCCTGAAGAAGGAAGATTTTCCGGTCTATGTCGAAACCGGCGGGGAATCGGCGCGCGGCCTTCACGCCGTGAAGGTTTTCGAAGGCAAAAAGGATTTCACCCTCGATTCGCTGATTGGCGCGGCTTTCGACAGCTATCTGCCGTGGTTTGAGAGGGCCATGCCCGCGCTCATCCAAGCTTGGGACCAGGACCAAGACTCGGACCTGCTGAAAGCGAAGCTCGCGGAACAGATCCAGCTTCTGCGTTCCTGGGATTACCGCTGGGGAGTGGATTCGGTTCCCACTTCGCTCGCGGTGTTCTGGGGTGAGGATATCTCTCGGCGGGTGGCCGGCGAAGCGCGGCGCGCGGGCCTGCCCGTCTACGACTACGCTCGAAGCAAGGCGACTCGCGAACAGCTCCTGCAATCGCTCGAGGCGGCCTCCCAGAGGCTGACAGCAGACTTCGGAACCTGGAGAACGCCTTGGGGGGAGATCAACCGCTTCCAGCGCCTCACCGACGATATCGTTCCGCACTTCGACGACTTGAAACCCAGCATTCCCGTCGAGTTCACTTCTGCCCAGTGGGGGTCGCTGGCGTCCTTCGGGGCGCGCCCCTACGGAGGAATGAAGAGGTGGTACGGAAGCAGCGGGAACAGTTTCGTCGCGGTGGTTGAATTCGGCAAGACCGTGCGCGCCAAGGCCGTGACGGCGGGCGGCGAAAGCGGCAATCCGTCGTCGCCCCATTTCAACGACGAGGCAAAGCGGTACGCCACAGGCGATTTGAGGGAAGTCTATTTCTATCGCTCACAGCTCGGTGGGCACACAGAGCGAGCCTATCATCCCGGAGAATGAGCTCAGTCCCCTCCTGATCTAATCTCGCGCCGCGGGAGGCCACATCTCATGAACAAGTTCAACCCACATTCCCGATGGCATCACGTGTGGCGGATGACGTCAGCCCCCGCCCTATGCGCCCTGGCGCTGGTTGGCATCAACCCGGTCCTGCTCTGCGGCCAGGCTTCGCGCACCACGCTGTCACTGGCCGGACTCAAGGCCCCGGTTCACGTCTATCGCGACACGCTGGGCATCCCCCATATCTATGCGAGTTCAAGTCAGGACGCCTACTTCGCGCTGGGATATCTGCACGCCACCGATCGCCTGTTCGAGATGGAGATGTTCCGGCGCCGCGCTTCCGGCACGCTGGCGGAAGTCTTCGGCAAAGCATCGCTGAACGACGACATCTTCGTCCGCCAGATCGGCATCCGGCGCAGCACTGAAGCCGCGTGGAAGAGTCCTCGGCTGGACGGCCGCATCCGCCGAGAACTCGAAGCCTACTGCGCCGGCGTCAACGCGCGTCTTGCGGAACTACGAGAACCGGGCGCGCCAAAGCCCGCGATCTTTCAGCAACTCGGCTTCACCCCGGCGCCCTGGACTCCCGTGGACGCGCTGGTGTTCCCCAAGTACATGGCCTGGGACCAGTCCGGCACCGACACCGACGTGTGGATGGGCATGCTGGTCGAGAAGTTGGGCCTCGAAACGGTGAACGAACTCTTCCCTCTCGACCGCCCCTATGAGATTCCCACCGTCCCCGACTGTGGCGCGGGCGTCTCGCCCGCGGTCGCGGGAGCGTCCCGCTCCCGCATAAGCCGGCACGGGCAAAGCTTGCCCCGAGCGCAACGAGGGGATGCCCGTGGCACAGCGGGCGGGACGCCCGCACCACAGCTTGGCCGCGCGGACGCCCGTGGGACAGCGGGCGGGACGCCCGCACCACAGCTTGGCCGCGCGGACGCCCGCGTCACAGCGGGCGGGACGCCCGCACCACACTTTCCCTCCGGATTTGACCAAGCAGCCCTCGAGCTGCACCAGCGCTTTGTCAGTGGGCGGTTCGGCAGCCCGTTCGCCTTCGGCAGCAACAACTGGGTGATCGACGGAACCAAGTCCGCCACCGGCAAGCCGATTCTTGCCAACGA